>Ga0208597_1000012_pt1 | contig 67141 bp, 56 predicted proteins | sample LakMenEpi05May12_FD_150673 | JGI IMG/M metagenome (GOLD analysis project Ga0208597, IMG submission 150673) | Freshwater microbial communities from Lake Mendota, WI - 05MAY2012 deep hole epilimnion (SPAdes) | ecosystem: Environmental > Aquatic > Freshwater > Lake > Epilimnion/Euphotic zone ...
ATCGATTAAATATATTTGGTGAACTAGCCTTCTGGGGTTACCTTTGCCCTCCAAACATCGCGAGGTAGAGCAGCGGTAGCTCGTCGGGCTCATAACCCGAAGGTCGGAGGTTCGATCCCTTCCCTCGCAACAAAAAAGACCTCAAATCGGGGTCTTTTTCTTTTAGTAGCTACCTTTAAGGTGCTGTAAACAAGTTATAATGAAAGCGGGATTTGTAAATATTTTTGGAAGACCCAATGCTGGCAAGAGTACCTTGCTCAACGCCCTTATTGGCGAAAAAATGGCTATTGTGTCTCCTAAAGTACAAACAACCAGACACCGTATCAAGGCCTTTTTAAACAATCCAGGCGAGTATCAGGTTATATTTTCTGACACGCCAGGTATTATTGACCCACGTTATAAGCTCCATGAGCGTATGATGCATGCGGTTAAAACGGCTCTAGAAGACGCAGATTTAGCCCTTTTAATAGTAGATGCCAACGATAATTTTGAAGAAACCAGCGCTATTTTTGAGGCCCTTAAGCTAAAAGTGCCTGCCATTGTGGTATTAAATAAGATTGACGCGGCTGCCAATGGTAAAATAGCAGAGGCAACCGAGTTTTTTGCTACCAAGTCTTATTGTAAGAAACTCGTAAAGATATCGGCCCTTCAAAAAGTGCATTTACAAAAGTTACTCGCTGAGGTGTTGGCGTTTTTGCCGGAAGGTGTGCCTTTTTACAACGAAGACGATTTGAGTGATATGCCCACCAAGTTTTTTGTGGCTGAGCTTATTAGAGAAAAGATCTACCACTTATATGGTGATGAAATCCCTTACCATAGTGCTGTGCTTATTAACGAGTTTAAGGAAAAGGAAAATATCATTAAAATTCAGGCCGATATTATTGTGCACCGCGAAACCCAAAAGGCAATAATTATAGGGGAGCGGGGTTCTATGATTCGTGAAATTGGTATCCAGGCCAGACAAGATATTGAAGCCTTTGTAGGACAAAAAGTGTTTTTAGAGCTCTTTGTAAAAGTGCGTCCAAAGTGGAGAGATAACGATCAACAATTAAAAGAATACGGGTATCAATAAATTGGTTATCAATTAATTAGATACTATTACTTGAATATTTATTTTAACTATTTTACAATTTTTTTATGAGCTATACAGTCGCAATTGTTGGAAGGCCAAACGTAGGTAAGAGTACGTTTTTTAACCGCCTCTTAGAGCAGCGTAAAGCTATTGTGGATGATATTAGTGGTGTTACCAGAGACCGTCAGTACGGGGTAACAGAATGGAATGGCAAGAGCTTTAACCTAGTAGATACTGGTGGATTTGTACCCGATTCTTCGGATATGTTTGAAACTGAGATTCGTAAGCAGGTTAGAATTGCTATGGAGGAGGCCAATGCTATTATATTTATGGTGGACGTTGCTACGGGTATTACCGATTTAGATGACGCCATGGCGGATATGTTAAGACGCACACCCAAGCCGGTTTATGTGGTGGTAAACAAGGTGGACAATGGAACAAGGGAACTGGAAGCTACCGAGTTTTATGGTATGGGTTTTGAGCATAACTTTTTTGTGTCGAGTATATCGGGAAGTGGTACCGGTGATTTAATGGACGCCATTTGTGCCGAAATAAAGCCAGATGATGCGGAGGTTGAAATTTCGGGGTCCGACATTCCAAAGTTTGCCATTATTGGTCAGCCCAACGTAGGTAAGTCGTCATTACTAAACGCACTTGTAGGTGAGGAGCGTACCATTGTATCGGATATAGCTGGAACCACCCGTGATACCATTCATACCCATTACAATTTATTCCAGAAAGAATTTATATTAATTGACACGGCTGGTATTCGTAAAAAGTCTAAAGAAAAAGACGACCTCGAATTTTACTCCATTATTAGGGCCGTTAAGGCCATGGATGAAGCCGATGTGTGCTTTATTGTGATTGATGCCCATAAGGGTGTTACCGGTCAGGACATCACTATTTTTAGTTTAGCTGCCCGCAAGGGAAAGGGTGTAGTGGTACTTGTAAATAAATGGGATCTCATTGAAAAAGAGACGAATACGGCACGTGACTACGAGAAAAACTTGAAGCAAAAATTAGCACCGTTTACAGATGTGCCTATTTTGTTTGTTTCTGCAAAAGAGAAAACTAGGATCTTTAAAGCCATCGAAAGTGGGTTGGAGGTTTTTGAAAGCAAGCGCCGCAGAATCCCAACTTCTCAATTAAATGAAGTGATGTTAAAGGCAGTGGCTGCCTACCATGCTCCTGTGGTTAGAGGAAATACAGTAAAAATTAAATATGTAACGCAACTGCCTACGCCGGTGCCTTCATTTGCCTTTTTTACCAATTACCCAGAAGATATTAAGTCGCCGTACCGCAATTACCTCGAAAATCAGCTTCGAAACAGCTTTAATTTTAAAGGGGTACCTATTCGTATATACTTTAGAAAAAAATAAAATATAGGGCAAAAAATTTGTTAAATTCAAGATGACCCCTATCTTTGCGCACAATTATTAACTCAAAAAACAAGTACAATGAAAAAAGTATTCGCAATCTTAGCTGTAGTAGCTTTCGTAGCATGTAACTCAGGTGAAAACAAAGAAGCAACTGCAGATACAACTGCTGTTGACACAACTGCTGTTGCTGTTGATACAACTGCTGTTGATACAACTGCTGCTGCTGTTGATACAACAACTGCTGCTCACTAGTCGTATTTGTTTTAAAACATATACTTCTTGCAAGAAGGTCCTCACGACAAAGTCGTGAGGATTTTTTTTTGTGCCAGTTTGTACCGGATTTCTAAGAATGTACCAGCTTGGCATCAATATTGTTTAGTTCTATATGCAATAGATTAGAGACGGGCCTCCGGCCCGTTGTGACAATTTGACCCAGATATATGATAAAAGAGAACATGTTTTTTAGATCAGAAGAGGATACCGACTTTATGCCCATCATCCCTATGAATGAGCAGGAGTCTGAACAGGATAAAAATATGGTCATTCCTTCCGAGCTTGCCATTTTGCCACTGCGCAACACGGTATTGTTTCCGGGGGTGGTGCTGCCTATTACCGTAGGGAGGGATAAAAGCATTAAGGCAGTGAACGATGCCTATAAGGCAGACAAGCTAATTGGTGTGGTCTCTCAAAAAGACGCTAACATAGAGGAGCCTGTGGCTGCAGATTTGTGCAGCGTTGGTACGGTGGCTAAAATTATCAAGCTTATTAAGATGCCCGATGGTGGCACTACCATTATAATTCAGGGTAAAAAAAGGTTTGAGCTGGTTTCAATGCTCACCGACGATCCTTATTTTAAGGCAAGTATCAAATTATTTGAAGAGGATGCAAACCCAGAAGGCGATGATTTTGCTGCTATTGTAAGCAGTATTAAAGACCTGGCTACGCAAATTATTCAGTTGTCGCCCAACCTTCCAACCGAGGCCGGCATCATTTTAAAGAGTATCGAAAACCCTTCTTTTCTAATAAATTTTGTAAGTAGCAACTTAAATAGCGATATTTCAGAAAAGCAAAAGTTATTAGAAATCAATGATATAAATGCAAGAGCTGAAAGTTTAATTTTAATCTTGCAAAAAGAACTTCAGTTTGCGGAGCTTAAAAATAAAGTGACCAATAAAACCAGAACCGAGCTGGATAAACAGCAGCGTGACTACTTTTTACAGCAGCAATTAAAGAGTATCAAAGACGAGCTTGGGGGTGATTCCAATGAGCGTGAGATAGCTGAAATGAAAAAGAAGGCCGAAGGCAAGAAATGGCCGGAAGCAGCAAAAGCTGCCTTTGATACCGGTGTGGCAAAACTGGAGCGTATGCACCCAACTACCCCCGATTATTCGGTGGTGTACAATCACCTCGATTTAATGCTGGACCTTCCATGGGACAGCTATACTTCTGATAATTATGACCTTAAAAATGCCAAAAAGGTACTTGACCTAGACCATTATGGCATGTCTAAAATAAAGAGCCGTATACTCGAATATTTGGCGGTTTTAAAGCTAAAAGGCGACATGAAAAGCCCCATTTTATGCTTTTTAGGCCCTCCGGGTATTGGTAAAACCTCTCTTGGTAAATCCATTGCACATGCCATTGGGCGTAAATATGTGCGTTTAAGCCTGGGTGGTTTACACGACGAAAGTGAAATTAGAGGTCACCGCAAAACCTATATTGGTGCAATGCCGGGCCGTATCCTTCAAAATATTAGAAAATGTAAGTCATCTAATCCGGTGATGATACTGGATGAGATTGATAAAATAGGGGCCGACCACCGTGGCGATCCTTCTTCGGCATTACTTGAAGTGTTGGATCCGGAGCAAAACAGTAATTTTTACGACAATTATCTAGAACTGGAATACGACCTTTCAAAAGTGCTGTTTATTGCCACCGCTAATAATATCCAAAATATTCAGCCGGCGCTTCGTGACCGATTAGAAATTATTGACCTCAGTGGCTACGCTGTAGAAGAGAAGGTAGAAATTGCTAAAAAGCACCTCGTGCCCAAGCAAAAAGAAGCCCATGGCCTCGAAAAGGTGAATTTTAAAATTGCCGATAAGGTCCTTGAAAAAATCATTGAAAACTATACCAGAGAAAGTGGTGTGCGTGAACTAGATCGTCAGCTGGCATCTGTGATGCGTTTTCAGGCCAAAGAATATGCGACTAAAAACAAAGTAAAAACAACTTTAACGGCGCCAGACATCGAAAAAATACTGGGACAAGCGCGTTATAGCAACGAAATTTATAAGCTGGCCAATATGCCAGGTGTAGCCGTGGGTCTTGCCTGGACTTATGTAGGTGGCGATATTTTATTTATAGAAACCATTTTAAGTGAAGGAAAGGGTGAAATTAAACTTACCGGTAATTTGGGCAACGTGATGAAGGAGAGTGCTACCACGGCACTTAGTTATTTGCAAGCCAACGCTAAAAAATACGGGATTGATCCGCAGGATTTTGCTAAGAAAAATATTCACGTACACGTGCCAGAAGGTGCTACACCAAAGGATGGTCCTAGCGCAGGTATTACCATGCTTACTTCTTTAACCTCTGCATTTACCGGCAGAAAAGTAAAGCCTTATTTAGCCATGACTGGTGAAATTACGCTGCGAGGCCAAGTACTTCCGGTGGGTGGTATTAAAGAAAAAGTATTAGCTGCCAAAAGATCTGGCTTAAAAGAAATTATCATGTGTGCCCAAAACGAAAAAGATGTGAACGAAATTGACGCCGCATTTATTAAAGGGGTAACTTTTCATTATGTAAAAACAATGCAACAGGTTGTAGACCTTGCGCTTGTTTAAAACAATCGAAAAAATCTTTTTATGCGTGCCCCTTTACTCTTTGTTTTTTTATGGGCTGGGATTGGAGTGGCTGCTGCGCAAACGCAGGGAGGTAATCCTGTTTTTAGTTTTATAAAAAATCCAGCCACTGCGGAGGTGGCAGCCTTAGGGGGAAGTAATATTTCATTGATTGGCAATAATGTTGCAGCGAGTTTTTCAAATCCATCATTACTCAGGCCAGCGCATCATGGTCAAGTGGCTACTTCTTTTTCAAGTTTACTTGCAGGCATTAGCCAGTATACTGCTATGGCAGGTTACCAGGTAGGTGGGCAAACACTTGGACTTGGTGTTCAGTATATCAATTATGGAAGTATCGATCAAACAGATGCTGCTGGTAATCTATTAGGTATGTACCGCCCATCCGATTTGTCGGTTCAAATTGGAACGAGTAAGCAGTACAAAGAGAAATGGTGGCTGGGTGCGGCAGCAAAATTTATTCATTCTAATTATGGACAGTACCGCTCCTCTGCACTTGCTGTAGACGCTTCCCTTACTTATTTTGATGAATCGTCAGGATTGCAAGCAGGTGTTGTGATTGCAAATATGGGAACGCAACTAAATGCCTATGCAGGTGCTGTTAAAGAAGAACTTCCTTTTGAAATAAATATAGGTATTTCTAAAAAATTAGCAGAGGCACCACTTCAATTTTCACTCACACTACAACAACTTCAACGCTTTAATTTACTCGGATTAGATACTAGTTTTATTATTTCTGAGTTTGGAAAAAAATATTCAACATTTGATAAGATGATGTCGCATGTGGTTTTGGGTGCGCAGCTAACACTAAGCGATAATATTAATTGCAACCTCGGTTACAATCTGCTCCGCAGACAGTCTTTAAATGGATACAATATCACCAATGGATTAAATGGTGTAACATTTGGCGTAGGAGTATTGATGGATAAACTGCATATCAATTATGCTACTGGGTTTTACCAGCGCAATATGTTTCATCAATTGTCGCTCAACTTTAATTTTGTCAATAAAGCACTCTAATTAAAACGCTTTATTCAACCCTCATTATTTAGTTCCACCTTTTTTTGGTAGCACTGCTTTTGGTTTGTCACCCGCTTTATCTTGGGGCTTGTCTTGCGGTTTAGTTACCAAAGCAGGCGGTGGCGGTGTTTGTTTTTTAGGATCGGTAGGTTTTGGATCAGTAACTGGTTTTGTGTCGGTTGCTTTTTGCGACTCTGGTGCAATGTCTTCGGCTTTTATGTTTTGCGTTACTTCATAATCCTCTGCAGTACCCGTACCTAGGTCTTCACTTTCGGCACCTAAAACAGGCGGCGTGTTATTTAAATAATCCAGCATGATTTCATTTTCAATCATATCCGGTTTGCTAAATGTGAGTTTGGTATCTATGCCACAGTTGGCGTCTGCGGCAGCTTTGCCAAAGAAGTAACCCCAAATAGGTAATACAGCTCTACCACCTTGCCCCCATGCACTTTCTTTATTAAAATGTATAAAACGGTCATCGGCACCAACCCATCCGCCTGCAATAAGTTGAGGGGTATAACCAATAAACCAACCATCACTGTTTTCGTTGGTGGTTCCTGTTTTTCCTGCAATGGCCATGTCCGGCACATAACTCCACATGCCACGTCCGGTTCCAGCACGCATCACACCCTCCATCATTTTAGCAACAGAGTATGCAGTAACCTCACTAATAATTTCTTTTCTTTTTGGTGTAAAAGTAGCAAGTACATTTCCGTTTCTATCTTCTATGCGTGTAATGTACATGGGTTTTACATTAAATCCTTTTCCCGGAAACATACTGTAGCTCTGCATCATTTCAAACAATGAAATTTCACAAGAACCTAGTGCAATAGAAGGGTATGGGTCAATGTTAGCAGTAATGTCGGTGCGCTTTAAAAATTCAACCAAACGTTTAGCACTGTTATTGCCTTCTGTGTCTAATTGTTTTAAAATATACGCCGACGCACAGTTGCGTGATTGAGCAAGCGCCGCAGCCATTGGCATAGACTGACCTGTACAAGATTTACCAGTAGCAGGTACCAGCCCATAGCTACCAAAACTTTGTTGTTGGTCATATACCGTTGTGTTGGGTGTAAAGCCAGCTTCTTCAATCGCTAAACTGTAAAGTAGTGGCTTCATGGTAGAGCCCACTTGTCTTTTGGTATTGACATTTACGTGATCGTATTTGAAACTTTTAAATCCAATGCCACCTACCCATGCTTTTACTTCACCGGTTAAAGGGTCCATTACCATAAAGCCGGCTTGTAACATTTGACGGTGGTACTTGATAGAATCATACGGTGTCATCACCGTATCTTTTTCCCGCGCATCATTCCATGCAAAAATGCGCATGTTTACTTTTTCGGAAAATGTTTTTTTAATTTCTTCTTCGTCAAGTCCTTCGTTTTGCAAATTGCGCCAACGGTCTGATTGCTTCATTGAATTTTGCAACACATTTTCGTATCCTTTCCAAATACTGCCGTCTTTAATATTGGCTTGTGTGTTAAATATTTTTTGGAGGTAGTTCATGTGCTTGCCCACAGCTTCCTCGGCATACTGTTGCATGCGTGGGTTGATGGTGGTATAAATTTTTAAACCATCGCGGTAAAGGTTGTAATTGTCGCCATTTTGTTTGGTGTTTTCTTTGCACCATTTTTTTAATTCTTCACCAAGTATCATTCTAAAGTAAGGGCCCAATCCTGCCGACTCATCTAATTTTTTATAATTGAGCTCGATAGGGGTTAATTTTAATTTTGCAGCTTCTGCTTCTGGCAAATAATTGTTACGCACCATTTGACTAAGTACCGTGTTGCGTCTATCAAGTGCTAATTTTGGATTGCGTCGAGGATTGTAAAGGGTACTTCCTTTTAACATACCAATAAGTACCGCCGACTCTTGTACATTTAAGCGGTCTGGTTCTTTTTGAAAAAATGTTTTAGCAGCGTTTCTAATACCAAATACGTTATCTCCAAATGCAACCGTGTTTAAATAGAGGGTGATAATTTCATCTTTGGTAAAATTTCTTTCGAGTTTAACTGCAATGAGTGATTCTTTAATTTTCTGAATCATCCGAAGTAAAATATTACTCGTGCTCCAGTTATTGGTAAATAAATTTTTAGCCGTTTGCATGGTAATGGTACTGGCGCCACCTTCACTTCCTAAAAAAAATAAGGCCCTACCCAATGAGCGTGGGTCAATACCTTTATGGTCATAAAAACGTTCGTCTTCTGTGGCTACAAGGGCGTTTACCACATGCTTACTAATATCTTTGTATTGTACGTTAATACGGTCTTCTAAGTAAAACTTACCCATGAGTGTACCGTCCTGTGCATACACCTGACTCGCAAGTGATGCTGTTGGATTTTCGATATCATCGATAGAAGGCATGCTGCCCAGCCATCCAAAATTAATCATCAGTAAAAACACACCTAGGCCACCTAAGCTCCAAAAAAAGATGCGCCAAAAGACACGAACAGGTTTTGACATTTCCATAATAAATCTATTTAGTACAAACCGCCTTCTTCTTTTTTAGCAGGCTGTTTATTAATTTCTTTTTCTATTTTTTCTCTTTGCTTTAATACCTCAAGAACTTCTGCTGCTTTTTTAGCAATAGCAGTACCTGGGTAATTGGCAGTAATTTTATTTAATTTTTGGGTAGCAGCACTATCTTCTTTGTTTTTCATGAGTAGGGCAGCTTCCATAAATAAAAACTGCGGCGCCCAAATGTCTTTACCAAATTTGCTTGTTACTTCTTCTTTTAATGCAAGTGCTTTTTCATATTCACCTTTACTAAAATATTCATAAATCATATTGTAGCTAAGATCGGCACTGCTTGCGGTAGGAGTAGTGGCTGGTTCTTTTTTTGTAAGGAGTTTACTACTCGGAAATTTTACTTGAAAAAGATTTTGTACCGAATCAGCTCTCGTTTGATTGCCTATAACACGGTAGCAAAGTGCTAAGTTGTGGTATGCAATGTCTAATGAAGTATTGGTTGCAAATTTGCTTGTATAAAAACTATAGGCGTCAATGGCAGAAGGGTAATCCGATAAGGTTAACTGAAAAATTTGTGCATTGTCAAGTAGTGCCTTAGCCCATTTTTCATTGGAAGCTTCTAATTGTTTAGGTCCTGTAGGAATAGATTCTGCTAAGGCGTCGTAACTAATAGCGCTGCTGCTATCTTTACTTGCAACATCTGAAGTGGCAGCGGTAACATTTATATTACTAACACCAATGGCGGCATCAAGTGCTGCTTGTCTTCTCCAGTTGTCAAGGTTTTGTCTATTACCCCAGGTTGTTTTAAAGGTTGTAAGTCCATTAGACCTCTGGGTTTTATTTAAAAAATAAAAATCGGTATTGGCGCTGCTGCTAAACATATCAAAACTTGCGCCTGCATTTGGGTCTACTATTTTATCGGTGCCAGTATCCTCTTTTTCTTTCCGTAATTGTTTGTACAGTTTTCTTAAAAATACAGTTCGCTCAATTTCTGGAAGTGCCGCAATTTTTTGTAAGCTATCTTCTAGTTCTATGATTGTTAAATTGGCATTGATGAGTTGAAGTGCTGGCTTTCTGGTTTCAATTTTTTCTTTATTGATGGCTTCTGCATTTTGCAGATTTACACTATCGTAATATTTAAAAGCGGCGCCATATTTTTTTTGATCGTAGTTGATGTCGCCAAGTAGTACAAATGATTTTTGTTTTTGCAATTCGTTATCGCCACTATTTTTGATGCTTTCTAATAAATATTTTTGTGTAAGGTCATAATTCTTTTTCGAAAGCTCAATAGATGCTGCTGCAAAATAAATAACGTCTTTGTAAGCTTCGTATTTATCTCTTTTAGCCATTACTAAGAGCGCTTTACTATCTGCACCGGTAGTTGCTGCGAGTCTATTGAGCGCAACGTTGGCGTAAATTTCTAGGTAAGGGTCCTGCGCAGCATCAATAGATATTTGATAGTATTGTTGAGCCTGTTTGTTAAGACCCGCTTTTTCAAATAGCTGGGCTGTTAGGTAGGCTTTTCTTGATTTTTCTTTTCTATTTTCTGCAAACGGAATTGTTTTTGCTAAAAAAATAGCCGCTTGTTCGTAGCGTTCTCCTTTATAATTGCTGTAGGCTGTTAATTCATCGAGGGCAGGAATAAGCCTTGCCGGGAAAATTTTATCTGTTCTTAATAAAGCCATTAAACCAGCAGCCTCCGATTGTTTATTTTGCTCGAGGTAGGTTCTTATCATCCATAAAAAACTTTCGTTTCTGCTTGGGAGGGTTGTTGTTACCTTTTGCCAAATATTTCTTTTTTCATTGGTTGAAATGGTAAAAACGCCACCCGTATTACTGATATTACTTCCAATGGGAATATCATTGCCTTCATCTTTTGGAGCAAACGCATAATTGACATACTTAAAAACACCCATGGCCGAATCATAATCTTGACGGTGTAAATAGGCTTTCCCTAAAATGATGTATAAATTGTCTACCCAATCACTTCGTAAATCATGTAATAAAATACCAGCCGTACATTTATAAATGATGGTATCGATTTCGTCTTTAGCGGTGGTTTCTAAACTATATGGATAAAAAGGGAGTAGCGCTGCGTAGTTTTCTATTTGCTTTTCGGTGGCCCTTTCAATAATACCATTTAGGCGCATCGTGGCGTTAAAAACATAGTTGTACCTCGTAACCGTATTGTTAAATATTCGTTTGGGTAACCTGAAACCTTTTTCACCTGTTTTTTCGGCAGGGAGCAACCTTTCGGTGTAGGGTTTATTTTTTTGCAAACTTATGCCAGTATAGGGTTGGGCAACGAGTTCTTGTGCCAGCCCAACCATTAAAATAAATACCAGTACATAGGTTTTCATGAATCTTAAAAATAGGACTTAAAAATACATTTATTTCTGTTTTGAGGGCTTAATAAAACAACTTTAAGGGCTACCTTTATACTTATTTAACAATATGGAGCCGATACCTACTAAAAATGAGCCCACACGCCTTGGTACACATTACCGTTTGGTGGTAATGGATGATGATACTTTTGAGGAAGTGGTTACGCTTAAACTGTCTCGAACCAGTGTATATATTGGTCTGAGTTCTCTGTTTGTATTTTTAATTGGCATCACCATTGTTTTTATTGCATTTACACCACTCAAGTATTACATCCCCGGATATGGCACGCGTGAAGGCCGTGCGGCACTTCAAAATTTAAAAATAAGAACCGATTCTTTGGAGCAGGTGATTCGGTACAACGAACAATATTTTAATAGCATTAAAAAAGTAATGGAAGGAACGGATAAAGGGATGCAGTTAGATACTGTTCCACTAAACATTCCAAAGGCAGAAGTAATTCAAGATTAAAAATTGCAAGATTAAATTATACGATGCCAGAGCAAAATCAAAATTCTTTTTTGGGATATGCTAGTGTAGCAACGCAACTTTTACTGGCGTTCGCATTTGCCGCCTTCGGCGGCAAATGGCTGGATCTCAAATTTTTTTCTCAAACCCCCATATTTATCTGGATACTTCCTTTACTTGTAGGAATAGGAATGATTGTAAAAGTGATCAAAGACACCGATAGTAAAACGGGCGCAAACAAAAACTCCGATAATAAATCAGATACAAAAAAATAAACCAAAACAAAGATGGCTAAATTTAGTAATTCAGAATTTAAACTGCTATACCCCATTACTGGGCTTTTTGTTTTTGTAACCTGGATGGTTCATTTAGGCGAGCAGGAACTTATCAAATATAAATTTGTTCCTTCCGTTATCAATGCGGCTAATTTATTACTCTTTGCACTTACGCTTTTGGGTTTATTGGCTCTTATTAGTGCTGCTAAAGATCCTAACCCCAATGTACTTGTTCGAACCGTCATGGCGTTTATGGGGTTTCGTTTATTAGGACTTGCTGTTATACTTGTTTCCTATATTAAAATGTCAGGCGCAGCTATCAGTCCTCGCTCTGTGTATGCCGGATTGGCGCTCTATCCACTGTATACCTGGCTTGAAATCAAACTCTTTTTAAAATTGAACGTTAAAAAATAATGCCCATCAACGAGCATCCGATGCAGGCCTTGGCTGGTTTTTTACCTGACAAAAGTTTTGAGCAGGTGCTCGCGTATTTGCATGAATACCGGGTGCATTTAACCATTACCAAACAGCGTAAATCGGTACTTGGTGATTACCGTCATCCGGGTAGGGGTGCCAACCACCGCATTAGCATCAATGGCAATTTAAATAAGTACGAATTTCTCATTACGTTTTTACACGAGCTTGCCCATTTATTAACTTTCGAAAAATTTAGTAACCGTGTAGAAGCGCATGGTAAAGAATGGAAATTTTGTTACGGGCAGTTGTTGCAGCATTTTGTTGCGCAACAAATTTTCCCGCCCGATATAGAAAAAGTACTTCAAAAATCTATTTTAAATCCAGCGGCTACGGCTGGTGGGGAAACCGAACTCTTAATGGTACTTCGCGGCTACAACGAAAAGCAAAAGCCCGGATACGCTTTGGTAGCAGGTGTTGCAGAGGGTTCGTTATTTGTAACAGACAATGGCCGCGTATTTTGTAAAGGGCCATTACGCCGCAAGCGTTACGAATGCACCGAGGTTAAAACAGGACTTCGATATACGTTTAGCGCGCTCTCAGAAGTAAAGCCTATTTCAAATCCGCAATAAATAGCAACAGGATTCCACGCGCAATAAAATCAGGTGTGATGCATGCGCATAAAAAAGCCCCCAACAGGTTGGAGGCTTTTAAAAGTATTTTTACAAATCAAATTATGCAACTGCTTTTTTAACAAGGTCGGCAGCTTCGCTTAACTGAATAGCTGATTGAACTTTAAGTCCGCTCTCATCAATTAATTTTTTAGCTTCTACCGCGTTGGTTCCTTGTAAACGCACAATGATTGGAATATTGATATTGCCTAATTTGTTAAAGGCTTCAATTACACCAGCAGCAACACGGTCACAACGAACGATACCGCCAAAGATGTTAATTAAAATAGCTTTTACATTTGGGTCTTTCATGATAATTCTAAAACCTGCTTCTACGGTTTGTGCATTTGCAGTACCGCCTACGTCCAAAAAGTTAGCTGGCTCACCACCACTTAACTTAATCATATCCATTGTAGCCATTGCAAGTCCAGCACCGTTTACCATACAACCTACGTTACCGTCAAGCTTCACAAAGTTTAGGTTAAACTCGCCCGCTTCTACTTCGGTAGGATCTTCTTCAGATACATCGCGCATCGCAAGTAAATCGGCGTGGCGCATAAGTGCGTTGTCATCAATATTCATTTTACAATCCACCGCAATGATTTTTTCATCAGATGTTTTGAAAAGTGGATTGATTTCGAGCATTCCGCAATCTAGGTTCACGTATGCATTATAAAGGTTGGTTACAAACTTTACGCAGTTTTTAAATGCGTCACCAGATAGTCCTAGGTTAAAGGCAATTTTACGTGCCTGGAAACCTTGTAAGCCACCACCTGGGTGTACCCACTCTTTAAATATTTTTTCTGGCGTATTGTGTGCTACTTCTTCAATGTCCATACCACCTTCGGTACTGTACATCACAACATTCATACCTTTTGCACGGTCTAATAAAATAGACAAGTAAAATTCTTTTACTTCGTTAGGGCCAGGATAGTATACGTCTTGTGCAATTAAAATTTTATTAACCACTTTACCAGCTGCACCTGTTTGAATAGTAACTAATGTACCGCCTAATAAATTGCCAGCGATTCTTTTTACGTCTTCTTCGTTTTTAGCAACTGCTACACCACGCTGTTCTTTTCCTTCAATACTACCTTTACCTCTACCACCTGCGTGAATTTGGGCTTTAATAACCGCAAAATTATTGCCAGTTTGTTCCTTTAAAGTTGCATAGGCCGCAGCTGCTGCGTCTACTGTTTCTACCGCTACACCTTCCTGTACGGGTACGTTGTACTTTTTTAGAAGTTCTTTAGCTTGGTACTCATGAAGATTCATACAAAAAATTTTTGCGAAGATAAGCGAAACGGCTTTACTTTAAAACCCTTAATTTTACCTTAATTATTCGCATAAACACTTAAAATTCAATACAATTATGAAAAAAGTATCCTTTTTCCTATTAGGGGCCGTATTTTTAGCGAGTTCTTTGGCTTTTGTAGCCCCAAAAAATCCAAAAGCACCTATCACCCTAGCTGTTCAGTCAGATAAGAGCAGGGTAGACTTTATTGGCTCTAAAGCAGCCGATTTTCACACAGGTACCTTTGCTGTAAAAGGTGGAAGCGTTCAAGTAGAAGGTGGTAAATTAGTAGGTGGTTCTTTTGTAATTGACCTTGCTAATTTAAAAGTAACGGATGCTGCTGGTGAAAGATTAGCGGGTCACTTAAAAAGCGCTGACTTTTTTGACGTTGCTAAATTTGGTGAAGCAACTTACACCATTTCTTCGGTAGATTATTCTAGCGCAACAGCTTGTACGATCAACGGTACCTTAAACATTAAAGGTGTTGGTGTTCCAGTAAGCTTCGCTTCAAATATCAGAAGCGCTTCTGAAAAAGGACTATTTGGTCAAGCTTTTTTTAGCCTTGATCGTACTTTATTAGGTATTGCATATGCAGGTCCTTCTAAAGACGTTCAAATTGCCGTGCATTTATTTGCTAAATAATATTCACACCCCCTCCGAGAAAGAAAGCTCCAGCATTTTGTTGGGGCTTTTTTATTTATTACCCATACTGTTTGCAAGAACAACCGCGTTGTAGGCATTAACAATACCACCCGTTTTTGAAAGGGCTCCAAATGGAGTAGCGATACTGCTATTCCCAGGAAGTAAGCAAGGTGCCGATGCCGCAGGCGTGAACACTGTTTTTTCTAATATCGTTTTAACTTGTTTAGCTGTTAAGCTTGGGTAGTAGGTGCGTAATAATGCAGCAACGCCAGTAACAATGGGAGCAGCCATACTGGTGCCGTCTTGATTGCCATAGGTGTTTCCGCCAGGTAAGGTTGAGTAAATTTTTACGCCTGGCGCAAAAAGGTCTACAGTTTGTTTGCCGTAGTTGCTAAAATCTGCAGCAATATTAGCTTCAGTAATGAGGGTATCACTGCTTGCGCCTACCGTAATAAAACTACTTGCATTTTTTTTGTAGGCGGCCAAATTTGCATTTGGAAACACCGTGATGCTGTCTAAATTATAATTTTCATTGCCTGCAGAGTGCACGAGTAAAACATCATTTTGTTCGGCATATGCAACAGCGCTATCCACCCAATATTTTTCGGGTGAGTAGGCTTTTCCAAAACTCATATTGATAATTTTAGCGCCGTTGTTTACCGCGTATCTAATGGCAAGTGCAACGTCTTTGTCATATTCATCACCATCGGGTACTACACGCACCATCATTATTTTGACAGCATCTGCAACACCATCAATACCGGTACCATTATTTCTGCTAGCTGCTACAATGCCGCTTACGTGCGTGCCGTGGTTAGGCGTAGGGCCCATAATATCATTGTTACCATAAAAAGCATCAGAAAAATTATAGTAGTTGTCTCTAACAATGATGGCTCTTTCGTCGTTGGGTAGTTTTTCTTTAGCACTAAATGCAACATTTTTTCCTTCAATGTATTCATCTATTTGTGCAATGGTGTAGGTGTTTAATTCTGTCTCATCCAATTGCATCAGTCTATGAAGTGATAAGAGTCCTAACTTGGCTTCTTTGCCTATAATTGTGGTTGGTATAAATTTAGTGAGTGTTTCTCTATTATAACTCACTACATTCATTTCTTGTTTTAATACTTTGTCATGCTTTTTAAAAGCACTTGCAAGCATTTCAACATATTTTAATTGGTCTTTTTCTTCGTCGCTAAAATTTAATTCGGCTTCTGTTTTTTTCCAGGTAGCATACAAAATTTTATCTGCAGCGCTGAGTGAATTGGTGTCTACTAAAGCGTTTAAAAATTTTGCTTTGTATTTGTGGTAAATTCTAGAACGCTCATCTGGTGCTCTTTTAACGCTTTGACCATTTTTGCCACCTAAAAAATTCCATCCGTGCACATCATCTATGTATCCGTTTTTATCATCGTCAATACCATTGCCCGGAATTTCTTTGGTGTTGGTCCACAAAATATTTTTTAAGTCTTCGTGGGTGGTGTCGATGCCAGAATCTAGAACTGCTACAATAATGGGGGTTGCTTTTTTATTGTTGCTACCAAGGTAGTCGTAGGCTTTTTGTAAACTAATGCCTAATACTTTATCTGCACTGGGGTCTAATGCTTGCCAGTTTTTAGGAATACTTTGCGCATGAAGGGTATTCATGCAGGTAGCAATAAGTAGGGTGGAGCCAATTATTGCAATAAGGGTAAAGCGCATTTTCATGACGCTAAATTACAAGTTTCCTGCTTGTAAATACAGGGCTTAACTCTTAAGGAAAGTATAAAAAAGCCCAGCTGTTATAGAATCTAATAAAATGAACTGTTATTTGGCCTGGCTATGCGCTAATAGCTGATCATAAACGCTTCCATAGCTACTTCCGATAGGAATTTCTTTTTCGCCTACCCAAATTTTACTTTTACTAAACCTGTCTATTTTACTAATGGGAACAATATAGGAGCGGTGTACCCGAATAAAATCTCGAGGGGGTAATTTTTCCAATATGCCCTTGAGGGTCATTAACGTTAAAACAGGGCTGGGTTTTGTATAAATTTTAATATAGTCGTCTAGGGCTTCAATAAGGTCTACGTCTTTCAGATTAATTTTCATAATCTCGTAGTTTACCTTTACAAAAATGGAGTTGAGTTGCACTTCCTGCGCACTTAAAAACTCAGTGTATTCTTTGATTTTATAGGCTGCTTTTAAAAAGCGGTCGTACTCGAATGGTTTTAATAAATAATCTACTGCGTCTGCATTAAATCCTTCTACTGCAAAATCTTTATAGGCTGTTGTAAAAACAACCATTGGCTTATTAGGGAGGGTTTTATAAAATTCAATACCAGTAATATCAGGCATTTGTATATCTAAAAATAAAGCGTCTACTTTATTGTCTTTCAAGTAGGCGAGTGCTGCATCCGTGTCACTAAATGTTTGAACCAGTTGTAAGAACGATATTTTAGAACAGTATTCTTCAATTATTTTTAGTGCAAGCGGTTCATCATCTATGGCAATACATGTAATCATACAATTAGCAGTTAATGTGTAAAGAAACTTGATAGGTATTGTCTTTGTTACTTATGTTAAGCTCATGCATGCCAGGGTATAAAAGCGCAAGCCTTCTTTTAGCATTGTTAATACCAATGCCCGTACTATCCAAATGCGTTGAGATATTGGTAGCCACTGTATTTGTGGCATGAAATGCAATCTGGTTATTTATTGCATGAATTTGTATATCAATGGTGGTGGCTTCTTTTGTACTCACACCATATTTAAATGCGTTTTCTACAAATGGAATAAATAGAAGGGGCGCAATTTGTAAATCATCAGATATGCCACTGGTATTAAATACAACTGTTACTTTATCGGTTAAGCGCATTTGTTGTAATTCAATATAATTTTTTGTAAAGTCAATTTCATTGCTGAGCGGCACAAAATCTTTTTCTGTTTCAGACAAGATATACCGCATAATCGATGATAGTTTCATAACAGCTGGTGCTGTTTGTTCACTTTTTACAATGGCTAAACTATAAATATTATTGAGGGTATTAAAAAAGAAATGCGGATTGATTTGAGACTTTAAAAAAGAAAGCTCGGTATTTAATTTTTCGTTTTCTGTTTCTTTTTTGTTTTGTTCGGAACTTAGCCAGCGCTGTGTTACCGATATGCAGGTTCCAAATGATAAAACCAATAAAAATAAAACGGTATTGTAGGGGTCTGCTAATCTTCTAGATCTCCTAGGTGTTCTGGTCATTTTTTTATCACCCTTAAACGATGGGTTGATAATATAATTGCCATTTTGTTCAATGTATTCTGGCGTGGCAATAATGGTAGCTACCTGTTTGGGCGCAAATAAATAGATGTTTAATGAAACAACCACCGATAAAATGTACAACCACCATTTTCTGTTAATGAGTAATGCGGGTACTAAATATTGTGTATTGAGGTAGTAAAAGAATATGATAAATACGTAATTGATGATAATAGTAGCCATCATATGATCGCTCATATTAAACTCACGAAGTCTTGGAAAGAAAACAAGGTATGGCACCGAAAACAAACAAATCCATGCCACTAAATGGGTGAGCAGGTTTAGTATTTTTTTATTCTCTTTCAAAATAGAATCAATTAAGTGGTATAAACATAATAAAACTAATAGCCCTACCTTAAAAAATTGGCACAACTGGGTGAAATAAATGGCTTAATCGGTAGAAAGCTATTTATGAAAAATGTGCTTTGATTTGCTCGATGGTTCCCGTTGTAGAAAATCCTGCTACAATGGGGTTGATCACTACACGGCCGCCTGCTGCCATTACTTCTTTGGCGCCTACAATTTGATCCGTGGTATAATCGCCTCCTTTAACAAGCACGTCTGGTAATATAGCGGTAATGAGTTCAAGTGGGGTTTGTTCGTTAAACACCACAACAGCGTCTACAACTGCTAAATTTCTTAATAAAATAGCACGGCTTTGCTCATTGTTAATGGGTCTTGTGTCTCCTTTTAATTGTTTTACGCTTGCATCACTGTTAAGGCCTACAATTAAATAATCAGCCTCTTTTGCAGCTGCACTTAATGAAGCAATATGGCCTTCATGCAATATATCAAAGCATCCATTGGTAAAGGCAATTGTTTTGCCTTTGATACGCCAGGCAGCAACCTGTGTTAACAATCTTTCTAAAGTATATTCTTTTGTTTCAATGGCCTCAATTGCTTTCATGGGAAATCTTATTTTTATTATAAATAGGTAAGACAACTAAGCAGATGCTTCCAACAATTAGTACAATGATAAATTGTGCAAACCATTGCAAGGTTCCATTGGCAAATCCAATTTCAAAAGGCACACCCATTTTCTCAACAATTTTTGCAATAAAATAGGCATAAGCACCAATACCGCCAGGGGTTACAATCATGCCAATACTGCCAAAGGCAAGTGCCGCAAGGGCTGCATTGAATCCAAGTCCAGCAGTTCCAACAGTGGCACTTAGTCCTACCCAGGTTCCACCAATATACAATGCCCAAATAAAAACACTGTAAAAAATAAATAAACCTTTTTGTTTAAGGTATCTTATGCTTGATACGCCCTCCCAGATGCCACTCATTATTTTTTTTGCAGACATTACAAATGGAAGATGCCCATATTTACGACTCCAAATTTTTAGAAATACAAGGAGAAGTACAACAGCACCTATAGCAATCCCAATTTTTTGCATCGAAAATTGGCCCGACTTGTTTTCAAAAAGTTGTCTAAACAATTCTAAACCATAGGAGGCAATTAAATCTGATTGGGTAAATAAAGTGATGATAAAAACAATGGCTAGCGAAACTACGTCAACAGCTCTTTCTGCAACAATGGTTCCTACTAATTTTTCGGCGGGTACTTTTTCATATTTGGCGAGTAGGGTACATTTTAAAACTTCACCCAAACGCGGAATAGCAAGGTTGGCCAAATAGCCAATCATGACAGCAAAAAATGTATTAGGGATGCTAGGTTTGTATCCCATCGGTTCCATTAGGATGCGCCATCTTAATGCGCGAACAATATGACTGAGGGATAAAATCAAAAATACGGGCACCATGAGCCAGTATTTTGCTTCTTTTAAAGTATCTATAAACTCATCCCATTTATTGGCAGGAATTTGACGTAAGCTCCACCATACCAAAAAAAGGCCTAGTCCAAAAAAGAAGGCATATTTAATAAAAGCGCTGATTTGCTTTTTCATGGTACTTTATATGGTAGAAACAAATGTAAGGCCTTCTACCATTTAATTGGATACAATTTTTATTATATACATAATGTATATTTATAATATATAAACGAATAACGAATAGCCAAATTCATCAATTTTTGTGTGCAAAGCATTGCGCTAGCTCGATTCCTTATAATTTTCGTACCTTTGCTCTCTTAAATTAGGCTCTAGGTATAAAATTGGGAACTCATGTCTACAAAGAAAAGAATACTGTTTATTGCTACCGAGATGTCTCCTTACTTGGAGTTGACAGAGTTTGCAGAAATCATTACCAAACTAGCCATTAAAAGTAATGATAGTGGTTTAGAAGTTCGTTGTATCATGCCTCGTTTTGGAGTGATCAACGAAAGAAGACACCGTTTGCATGAAGTCGTTCGTTTATCAGGCATCAATGTTTCTGTAGACGAAGATGATTATCCATTACAAATTAAAGTGGCTTCACTTCCAAATGCCAGACTGCAAGTATACTTTTTAGAAAATGAAGATTTTTTTAAGCGCAAACAAGTGTTTCATGACGAATCAGATACTTGGTTTGACGATAACGCATTAAGAACGGTGTTCTTTTGTAAAGGCGCCTTAGAAACTGTCAAAAAATTTGGTTGGCCTCCCGATATCATTCATTGCAGCGGCTGGATGACTGGTCTTATTCCTGCATACATTAAAACTGCCTACAAAAAAGAGCCTGTTTTTGGTAATAGTAAAGTGATTTTTACGATTGGTCAAAATACTTTTGAAAACGAATTAGGGCCAGATTTTATGAAACAGGCACTGATCAATGCAAATGTTAAGGAAAAAGACTTAGATGCCTTTAAAGCATCCAACAACACTGCACTCTTCAAAGGGGGCGCCACTTTTGCCGATGCCATTTCATTTGGTTCCGATCAAATTGAAGACAGCCTAACTGCCGAGTTTGCAAAAGTAAAAGGCAAAAAAGTAGTTCCATTTAAAGGATGGGATTCGGATTTAACAGAGTATTTAGAATTGTACAACGACCTTGCGGGCAAGTAATTAGACAAACATGCATTCAAAATTTACAGTACGTAATTTTATAGGTTTTTTTGGTTTGATGTTAATGGTTATCATGAGCTGTACCAAGGTTCCTTCTACCGAACTTGGCGCTGGTTTAATTCCTAACATAGATGGTGTTATTACCAAAGACACCATATTAGATGTAATCACCGATACTTACATGGACAACGACTCTGTAAGGGTGTACAAAAATGACAACCATGTTTTAGGAGCTATTACCAACGATCCTTTGTTTGGAAAAACTACGGCTTCCATGTATTTTGAGTTGGCACCTCCGTTTTTCCCATTTGCCATTCCGGGTGCAAAAGATAGTATTCGTGTAGATTCTGCCGTTTTAATTTTAAGCTACAAGTATGCATATGGTGACACTTCAAAACCATTAAAACTCACAGTTTCAGAAATAGATCCTGCAACACCACTAATTTCCAATTATAATTACGCGGCAAACTATCCAGCTGCTTATACATTTAGAACCAAAGGAACACTTGCCGATCCAGTAACGATTTCTATCTCACGTTTAAAGGATTCTGTGAATAACCGGTATGAGCGAGCTAGCCATCAAATAAGAATTAAATTAAGGTCCGATGTTGCTAGACGTTTTATAAATACCTATGATACAACAAATGCATACCGAACCGATTCTGCATTTAAATCTTTGTTTGCAGGTTTTGCTTTAACTGTTGATCAAGCAGCTCCTGCCAATGCACTCATTCATATCAATCTCGCAGACACCAATACAAAATTTGCACTCTATTATAATTCATCTTCTGCGGGTGCAACTGTAAGAGATACTGCTGTTTCTTATTTTAGATTTAATTCATTCTCTGGCGGCAGTGCTAATTTAATAACTCGCAATAGAGTAGGAGCAGAAATAGCAAAATACACAGCTACAACCAATAAGTCGGATTCTATCGTATATGTGCAGTCGGGTCCAGGTGCATATGTACGCCTAAGAATTCCGGGCCTTAAAGGCTTAAGTAATAGAATTATTCATAAAGCGGAGCTCATTGCTGAGCAGGTGCCCGACGATGCCAATTTATTTACCACCGAGGCCTATATGACACCTCCAAGGTATTTATTATTAAGTGCGATAGATACTGCAGAAAACCGTAAGTACAATATTCCAAACGACTATATATTTTCACCCAACCAAGGGCCTAATAAGTCAAACTTTGGTGGATCCGTTTTATCTAAATCGGTACCGGGTTATTCAAAAATATCAGCCTATTCTTTTGATATGAGTAGGTATGTGCAAGGTATTGTAACCAGAAAAGATCCTGTGTATACCCTTCGTTTATCGGCACCTGCCAACGATTCAATTTTATACAGAGAGCCTTACCCACAAGTAGCGGCAGTTCAGGTATATTACCTAAGTCCTCAAGATGGAAATGATGTTGGTAATGGACGTGTAAGACTAGGTGGCGGTACGCATACCCGTTTTAGAATGCGATTACGTATTATATTTTCTAGAATATAAGTATCTAATTACTACTTATATTTGCGTTTTATTATAAGCTATAAACAAAAATACATGCCTTATTTATTTACTTCTGAGAGTGTTTCTGAAGGACATCCAGACAAAGTAGCGGATCAGATTTCTGACGCTTTAATCGACAACTTTTTAGCATTTGACCCACAATCAAAAGTGGCTTGCGAAACTTTAGTTACTACTGGTCAAGTTATTTTGGCTGGTGAAGTAAAATCTAAAGCATATTTAGACGTTCAAACCATTGCACGTGATGTGATCAAGAAAATTGGTTACACTAAAAGTGAATATATGTTTGAAGCAGATAGCTGTGGTGTGTTAAGTGCCATCCACGAACAATCTGCAGATATCAACCAAGGTGTTGATAGAAAAAAGAAAGAAGAGCAGGGTGCTGGTGACCAGGGTATGATGTTTGGTTATGCAACCAACGAAACCGATGATTTTATGCCATTGGCACTTGACTTAGCGCACAAAATCTTAATTGAACTTGCTGCATTAAGAAGAGAAAACAAGGCGATCAAATATTTACGTCCTGATGCTAAGTCTCAAGTAACACTTGAGTACAATGATAAAAACGAGCCTGTACGTATTGATGCAATTGTAGTATCTACACAACACGACGACTTTGATAAGGAAGGCAAGATGTTAGAGAAGATTAAAAAAGATATCATCGAGATTTTAATCCCTCGCGTAAAAGCAAAGTACAAGAAGTACGCAAAATTATTTAACAAGGATATCAAATACCATATTAACCCAACCGGTAAGTTTGTAATTGGTGGACCACACGGTGACACTGGTTTAACAGGCCGTAAAATTATCGTAGATACCTACGGTGGTAAAGGCGCACACGGTGGTGGTGCATTCTCTGGTAAAGATCCTAGTAAGGTAGACCGTTCTGCAGCATATGCAACGCGTCATATCGCTAAAAACTTAGTAGCTGCTGGTGTAGCTTCTGAAGTACTCGTTCAAGTTTCTTACGCAATTGGTGTTGCTAAACCAACTTCAATCAACGTAAACACTTACGGAACTGCTAAAGTAAAATTAACCGATGGTCAAATTGGTAAGTTGGTAGAATCAATTTTTGATATGCGCCCTTACTTTATTGAGCAGCGTTTAAAATTAAGAACGCCAATGTATAGTGAAACAGCTGCTTATGGTCATATGGGCCGTAAAAATGAGATTGTTACTAAAACATTTACAACCCCAGATGGTAAATCAAAAACTATGAAAGTGGAATTATTTACTTGGGAGAAATTAGATTATGTAGCAAAGGTTAAAAAAGCCTTTGGTTTAAAATAAAATAAGTCTATCATAAAAAGCCCCTGCTAATTTTAGTGGGGGCTTTTTATTTAGTAATATATTTGACAAGCCTACTAAGATCATGCATCAAAAAAATCCTTGGACCATAAAAAGTAGTAAAGCCATTTACCAAAATCCGTGGATTGATGTTACTGAATTTGAAGTGCTCAATCCGGCTGGCAATCCTGGCATTTATGGCAAGGTTCATTTTAAAAATATTGCGGTAGGTGTGGTCCCCATCACGCCTGATATGCATACCTATTTGGTTGGGCAGTACCGCTTTACACTTGATGCATACAGTTGGGAAATTCCGGAGGGTGGATGTCCGGAAGGTACGGATCCTCTACAAACTGCTATTAGGGAGTTAAAAGAAGAAACAGGACTTGTGGCTGCAAAGTATAAGGAGTTGATGCGCATTCATTTATCCAATTCTGTTTCTGATGAATTAGCTGTTATTTATTTGGCAACCGAATTAACACAGCAGGATGCAGAGCCTGAAGAAACAGAAGCTTTACAAATTAAAAAAGTATCTTTATCGGACGCTTTTGGTATGGTAGCGGATGGAACCATTACTGATGCTATGAGCGTGGCTGCACTTACTAAAATTGAGTTATTACAAGTGCAGGGCCTTCTTATCTAATTTATTTTTACATGGCAATCAAACAATCGGCATTAATTATTGGACGTCAACCACTCGTAGAAGCACTTCAGTCGGGGAGGTCTATCGATAAAATTTTATTTCAAAAAAATATTGCTGGTGAAGCTATTTTGCAAATCAGACAATTGGCGCGCGAATACAATGTGCCTATTCAACTCGTGCCGCCCGAAAAATTAAATGGTTTAACAAAGGCCAATCATCAGGGTGTGGTTGCATTTGCAGGACTGGTGCAATATTTAGATTTACAACAAGTGATTGATCATGTGGTAGAAAAAGGAGAAGCTCCACTTTTTGTAATGTTAGATGGAATTACCGATGTAAGAAATATTGGAGCTATTGCAAGAAGTGCACTCTGTTGTGGTGCACAGGCACTTATTATTCCGGACAAGGGCGTAGGTGCGCTTAACGCCGAGGCAGTTAAAAGTAGCGCAGGTGCACTGGAGCATATACATGTATGCCGCGTTAATAGTTTAATTAAGGCAGTTGATACGCTCCACTTAAATGGCATACAAGTATTTACTTCCGAAATGCGCGCCGATAAAAAAATATACGAACTATCATTAACGGATCCTTGTTGTGTGATTATGGGTGACGAGGGCAAAGGCGTTCAGCCTTATTTGGCAAAAGCAGCAGATGCCTTTTTTACCATTCCAATGGCAGGCACTTTTGATTCTTTTAATGTGGGTGTTGCTACCGGTATTGTTTTATATGAAGCCATGAAACAGCGTTTATTACAAGCCTAATATTTACTGCATGAAGTTTCATTGTGAATTTGATATACCAGCGCTTCAAAGTCCTATTGGGCATCGGAGTCATACGCTCATGATTGGTTCTTGCTTCACAGAAAATATGGGTGAAAAATTAGCGAAGCATTTGTTTCATGTACTAGAAAACCCAAATGGTGTTTTATTTAATCCGGTATCTGTTGCAGAAGCACTTACTCAATATATAGATGCACCAACATTTACTAGTAGCGATTTGTTTTATTTTAACGAAGCCTGGCATTCATGGAAGCACCATAGTCGTTTTTCGGGTACAACACCAGAGGAAGCGCTTGATAAAATAAATGAATCTACAACTGCTGCGCACGCGTTTATAAAAAAAGCGTCACACTTATTTATTACACTCGGGTCTGCGTGGGTGTATCATTTAACAGATCAGGCTAGCGGGTATGCACCTAATTTTGTGGCAGCTAATAACCATAAAGCCCCGGCAAGTTGGTTTACTAAAAAGTTGTTATCACCTGCAGAGATAGAAGCACTTTATATACCACTTGTTACACGCTTACGACATTTAAATCCGGGTTTACAAATTATATATACCATTAGTCCGGTGCGTCATGTGCGTGAAGGCATGGTGGAAAACAACAGGAGTAAAGCAGCACTAATTCAGGCAGTACATGCTTTGGTAGAGGCTGATGCCAATTGTTATTATTTTCCTGCATACGAAATTGTAATTGACGATTTACGTGATTACCGTTTTTACAGTGAAGACATGGTGCATCCCAATTACCATGCCACTGAGTATGTATGGGAAAAATTTTTGCAGGCCTGTACAACACCAGAAACTAAAAATATCATCAAAGAAATTGCAGCTATTAATTTAGCGGCTGCACACAAACCTTTTTACGTGCATTCTAACCAGCACCAACAGTTTGTCCTTAAAACAATTGAAAAAATTGAAGCGTTGAGTGCGCAGTATCCTTATTTAGATTGTAGTAAACAACTTGCATTGTTAAAGGTGCAACTGCGCCCTTAATGAATTTAGTGAATACGGTCGCCTCTAATTTCCATCGACTCCATTACTTCTTTTTCGTAGGCCAACCATTCACTCCAACGGCCCAAGGTTTTTTCTTTGCCAAAGTATAAGGTAGCTAGGTCAATAAACAAGGTATAATGGCCCGCTTCACTTTCCATAAAACGCCTGTAAAATTTTTTCAGATATTCATCGGAAAGACCTTCGCTTAATCTTTTAAATCTTTCGCAACTTCTAGCTTCTACCAGTGCCATCATAAGTAATTGATCTAGTAGGCGCGTAGGTTCGTCACCACCTTTTTTTTGAAAGGCAATGAGTGCATTTACGTATAAATCTTTTCGCTGTTTGCCGAGTTGTAAACCACGTTTGTGAAGTTCTTGTAATACCAGTCTAAAATGACCCCATTCTTCGGTTACTATTGGTGCTAATTCTTTAACGAGTTCTACCCGGTCTGAATAGCGCTGAATATAGGAGATGCAGGTAAGTGCTGCTTTTTGCTCGCAATAAGCGTGGTCGGTTAAAATGGCTTCAATGCTAATGGCTGCAAGGTCTACCCAGCGTGGATCGGTGGGTAGTTGAAGACCTAATATATTTTTAGTATCGGTAGACAATTCCATATGCAAATATCCACCTTCGGCTTCAATTATAAAAACCTTTGTTACGCCACCAAAAAATCTTAATTTCAGTGTTCAAACAGTTGTTATGCGTATTGTTCCTTTAATTATTTCTGCGGCCCTCACTACAGGTCTTGTTGCAGTACTTAACACCCCACTTTCTGTGGGTAAAACTAAAACACCAAGGCTTGGTTATTTCTTATCGCCGCAACAAGGTTTTTGGCAAAATGCCGAACCCGAAAACAAATCTTTTGATGCCAATATTGTGGTAGATGGTTTGCAGGATAAGGTAGAAGTGCTCATGGATGAAAGACTCGTACCACACATCTATGCAAACAATGACAATGACGCTTATTATACACAAGGGTTTTTGCATGCAAAATTTAGACTCTGGCAAATGGAGTTTCAAACCTATGTAGCAGCCGGCAGGTTAAGTGAAATTGTTGGACCAGACCGTATAGCTACCGATCGTTTTTTTAGAAGACTAGGCATGTTAGAAGGAGCAGAAGCCACCATGAAAAAAATGGCCAACAATCCAGTATTACAAGCAGCTGTTACATCTTATGCAAATGGTGTAAATGCATATATCAAATCACTACAACCTTCTCAAATTCCATTTGAATATAAATTACTCGATTATAAACCTGAAGCTTGGACACCCATTAAAACCTATTTGTTTTTAATGTTCATGTCTTACGATTTAACGGGCCGTGGTACCACCACCGATTTGCAAATGACCAATTCAAAAAACTATTTTGGCTACGAAGATTTCAATAAACTGTATACCAATGTGCAGGATTCTTTAGATCCAATCATTCCTAAAGGAACGGTGTATGAAAAAGCATCTGTTGCTGCTGTAGCACCTCCTACACTTGATTCATTATATTTTGCAAAAACAGGTTCTGTGGCACCAAATGCACCAGAAGCGCCTAATAAAAACAATGGCTCTAATAACTGGGCCATTGCTGGCACTAAAACCAAAAGTGGTAAACCTATTTTAGCAAGTGATCCGCACCTCGGTTTAAACCTTCCTTCACTTTGGTATGAAGTGCAAATTACAACACCCACCCATAGTACCTATGGTGCTAGTTTTCCTGGATCTCCAGCCGTAATTATTGGGTTTAATGATAGTATTGCTTGGGGTGTTACCAATGCAGGTAGAGACGTACTAGATTATTATGACATCAAGTTTAAAGATACTACCATGGGCGAATATTGGTTTGATGGAGCATGGCAAAAATCGGTGATTAAAGAAGAGCGCATCAAAATAAAAGGGCAGCCTGATTCTATTGACAGGGTTGCTATTACGGCACTAGGTCCAGTGATGTATGATAAAAGTTATAACGCCAATGGTTCTGATGGAAAATACTTAGCCGTAAGATGGACGGCTCAAGATGGTAGCAGTGGACTTCAAACATTTTATGAATTGAACAGGGCTAAAAATTTTGATGATTACATGAGTGCTATTAATCATTGGACTTGTCCTGGACAAAACTTTGCATTCGCAAGTGTAAGTGGCGATATTGCTATTAAACAACAAGGTGCTTTTGTGGCGAGGTGGAATAGGCAAGGTGATTTTATCATGCCCGGTGAGGACAGTAGTTATTTATGGCAGGGCATGATTCCTGCTTCCGAAAATCCAATGATCAAAAATCCGGAGCGAGGTTTTGTGAGTAGTGCCAACCAAAAGTCTACCGATAGTACCTATCCTTATTATTTAGGAGCCGCTAATGCATTTCCTTTATATCGAGGCATTATCATCAATAAAAAGTTGAATGCGATGTTTGGTGTTACACCTCAAGATGTACAGGCGCTTCAAACTAATAATGATAATATTTTTGCAGAAATGGCTAGGCCTGCCATCTTTAAATTTTTAAATGAGTCTAGATTAAACGCAGTAGAAAAAAAATATGTTGATTATTTGCGCAATTGGAATTTGCGTAATGACATTGATGAAAAAGGAGCTTCTGTTTTTAAAGCGATATGGGATAGTTTAGAAGTTGCTGTGTGGGCCGATGAATTTAAAAATGCGAAACTTCCATTACAATGGCCAGACGAATCTACGCTGCTAGAGCAAATGTTAAAAGATTCGGTTGTTTTATTTGAAGATAATATTACTACACCAAATGTGAAAGAGACTATGGTTGACGCTGTTACCATGGCTATTAGAAAAGCAACACCTCAACTAGCGCAAATGGAAAAAGAGGGAAGGCTTGCTTGGGGGGCCTATAAAGACACACGCGTAAATCACTTGCTAAAAATACCATCACTAAGTAGATTACATTTACCAATAGGAGGTGGGGTACATATTATTAATGCAACCACCGGTAACCATGGTCCAAGTTGGCGCATGGTGGTTCACCTTGTAGATGGTATAGAGGCGTATGGTGTGTATCCGGGTGGTCAAAATGGAAATCCAGGCAGTAAATACTACGATACATTTATTGATAATTGGGCTGCTGGTAAATACTACCGTCTTTTATTTTTATCCAAAGAAGCCGCTCAACAAAATAGTCAAATGAAATGGCGTTTAACATTTACAAATTCTTAATCTAATTTTTATGAAATTCATAGTTGCAATTTTTTTACACGCTTTTTTAGCTTTTGCAGTAGGATTGTATAGTCAGTTTCCTTGGTGGCTTTTTGTGGGCACATCTGGTATTGTAGCTTTTTTTATCATGGATACGCCAGCTAAAAGTTTTTTTGCGGGATTTTTGGGTGTGGGTGCTTTATGGGCAGGGTTAGCCTTTGGGAAGGACCTAGCCAATGCGCACCTGTTGTCTAGTAAAGTAGCTCAAATATTGCCACTAGGGGGTTCCTATGTCGCGCTAATCGCAGTTACAGCTGTTGTGGGAGGATTGTTGGGTGGTTTTTCCGCCTTAACTGGCGCATTTATGCGTAGTAAATCTACCAAGTAGACATTTAATCTTACCTTTTAACAAATAGGTAGCATCTATTCATGAGAAGCTGCCTATTTTTGTTTTTATGCGTCTTTATTGTTATCTGTTTATTGTATCTCTAGGTTTACTATGTAGTAATAAGGTGTTTGCTCAAACCGTTGTAACGGGATCCATTACAGACGGAGCCAGTAAAAAACTGGCGCATGCTTCTGTTTTAATTAAAGGTACTACTAGGGGTGTAACGGCTAATGCCGACGCAAAATTTTCATTATCACTTTTGCCCGGATCCTATACTATTGTTTGTAATTATGTAGGGTTTGAAGCCGTGGAAAAGAAAATAAAAATTATACCTGGTCAAGATTCGCTTTTGTTGTCTTTTGTATTAGCAAAGCAAGTGTATCTGTTAAATGATGTTGTGGTGCGTTCAAAAGGAGAAGACCCGGCATACGCTATCATTAGAAAAACCATTAAAAAAAGGCCTGATTATTTAAATGAAATTAAAAAATTTAGTGCCGAGGTTTACATAAAGGGGCAGTTGGTTTTAAACGATTATCCAAAATCATTTTTTGGAAAGTCTTTAGCGCCGGGCAATTTTGATACGGTTAAAAACCGAATTTTATTTTTATCGGAAACAGTTTCTGATTATTATGTAGACGTTCCTAACAAAGAACGCATCGAGGTAAAGTCTTCTAAAGTAAGCGGCAGAAGTAATGGATTTGGACTTAGCAATCCGCAAATCATTTCTTTTTATCAAAACAATATAGACCTTGGTAATGGACTTAACCCGCGTGGTTTTGTTTCTCCAATAGCTGATGGCGCACTTGGGTTTTACAACTATAAATTTGAAGGTACTTTTTACGAAAATGGCATCGAAATAAGCAGGATTCGTGTGTTGCCCAAACGCAAATATGAACCACTCTTTACAGGTATTATTAATATCATCGAAAACGACTGGCGTATACATAGTGTTCAACTGAGTCTATTAAAAGAACAGCAAATGCAACTTTTGGATACCCTTCAAATTGAGCAGATTTATGTCCCTACAAAGCAGGGTTGGGTTATTAAAAATCAGGTTATTTACCCAAAGGGTAAGTTTTTAGGTTTTGCTTTTTCAGGAAGCTTTGTTCAAGTATATGATCAGTTTAATTTAGCACCCCAATATGGTAAAAAGTTTTTTGGCAATACTTTTTTAAAATACCTCGATAGTTCCAATAAAAAAAGTAGTGCTTACTGGGATAGTATTAGACCGGTTCCACTTGATATTGCAGAAGTAAAAGACTATGCAAAAAAAGATAGTCTAGAAAAAATCAGACAAAATCCAAAATACCTAGATTCTCTAGACCGTATTCGAAATAAATTTAAATTATCTGGTTTTTTATTAACAGGACAAACGATTAATAAGCAAAGTAAAAAAACGCGTATACAATTTGATGCTTTAATTGGTTCTATTAATTTTAATACTGTCGAAGGTTACAATGCCACTTTTTCACCACGTTGGACAAAGCGTTACACGGGTCGTAAAAGTTTATCCGTAGAGCCTTTGCTTCGTTATGGATTTAGCAATACTAGGTTGCAGCCCTCTGCTACTGTCCGGTATAATTTTGGAAAAAAATATTTCAATAATATCGGCGTTGGTTTTGGTAGAAAAATGTTCCAATTCAATAATGATATTGCTATTCCTGAAACTCAAAATACCATACAAACTATTTTATACGAACGTAATTTTTTAAAATTATACGAAGCGCAGTATATTAATATTGGTTATGGAGCAGGCCTTGGAAGTGGTCTTAATTTTAGGGTTAATTTTCAATATCAAAATAGATTGGCGCTACCTAATTTAGCCAAGCCGCTCATTTTTATAGATCATGTTAATAGGAGTTATTCGCCCAATACACCATCACCTGCATCAAATGATCCTTTTCAAAAGCATCAAGCGGCTACCTTAACGGGTGTATTAACTTGGCAACCAGGCGGCAAATACATTGAGCTTCCTGAGCAAAAAATTGGTGTAGGCTCCAAGGCGCCTACATTTACACTCACCTACAAAAAAGGTATTTCAAACTTATTAGGTAGTGATATCGATTATAGTAAATGGTCGCTTAATGTATCTGATGATTTACCACTTGGACTTGGTGGAACACTTCAATACCGGGCAACCATGGGTGGTTTTATAAATGCCAACAAATTATATGCGCCCGATTTGCAACATTATTTTGGTAACCAAGCGTATGTTACAATTGAGCATTTAAAAGGATTCCAATTGCTGCCTTATTATGAGTTTAGCAACAAGTCTCGTTTTTATTCTACTGTTTTTGCCGAGTATCATTTAAATGGACTACTTACCAATAAAATCCCTGGATTTAGAAAACTCAATTGGTTTTTAGTAGGCGGGGTAAGTTATTTACACGTGAATAATATGGTTGATTATACCGAAGCAATTGTTGGTATCGAAAATATTTTTAAAGTAATGCGTGTAGATCTCATCAATGGCTATCAGAAGGGAGAGCCTACAAGAACCGGGGTTCGAATCACGGTTCCCATCACGTTTAAATAATTTGTCTATTTTTGCGGCACTATGGCAGTTTTACACAACCGGGTCTCCAACGAGGAGTTAAAGGCGCTGATGATGGCGGAAACTTTTCACCGCATCACCATTAGTTTTTATGCCTATTTCCCGGTTCAAGATCCTGCCGTTTTTAGAGACGATTTATACAAAGTATTATTTCCACTTCAGGTTTTTGGTCGAATTTATGTAGCCAATGAAGGGATCAATGCACAAATCAGTGTACCTGATTTTAATTTCGAAAAATTCAAAGAACAACTATATGCTGTAGAGCATTTACATGGACTTCGTTTAAATGTTGCCGTAGTTGATGATGGTAAAAGTTTTTGGGTACTTAGAATAAAAGTGCGTGATAAAATTGTTGCAGATGGTATTACGGATCCAACATTTTCTATGGAAAATAAGGGTAGGTATGTAAACGCTGTTCAAATGAATGAACTACTCAAAAAGCCAGACACGATTGTTATTGACATGCGCAATCATTATGAATACGAGGTAGGGCATTTTACAAATGCTATCGAAATACCTTCAGATACTTTTAGGGAACAACTACCCATGGCAGCGGATATGATGAAGGGCAACGAGGAAAAAAACATTATCATGTATTGTACGGGTGGTATTAGATGTGAAAAAGCCAGCGCCTATATGCTACACCAGGGGTTTAAAAATGTTTTTCACCTAGAAGGGGGTATTATAAATTATGCGCACCAAGCCGATGAAGCAGGTATTGAAAAAAAATTTATTGGTAAAAACTTTGTATTTGACAACCGATTAGGAGAAAGGATTACAGAAGATATTATTGCACATTGTCACCAGTGCGGAAAGCCCGCAGACACGCATACCAATTGCTTGAATGACGGATGCCATTTATTATTTATTCAATGCGCAACTTGCGCTGAAACATTTGAAGGCTGTTGCAGTAAAGATTGCCAAGACACCATTCATATGCCACTTGAACGTCAAAAAGAATTACGAAAGGGCGTGCGACTTGGGCAACACATATTTAACAAGAGTAAAAGGCTTCGCCCAAGACTTAACGAACCAGAAGTTTAGGCATCACTCATTTAATCGGTACAAAATTTTGCAAAGGAGGCTAGAACTGCAGTCATGATTTCTTCCTCTGAAAATGTAGTTGGCACAAATGCTTTGCCCGTTACTTTTTCATATAGTTCAATGTAACGCTTACTAATGGTGTCAATCCATTCTTCAGACATTTCAGGAACGGTTTGTCCTTCTTTGCCCATGAAATTATTTTGGATGAGCCACTCGCGTACAAACTCTTTACTGAGTTGTTTTTGTTTTTCACCAGAAGCTTGTCTTTCTTCAAAACCATCTGCGTAAAAGTAGCGAGACGAATCTGGGGTATGCACTTCATCCATTAAATAAATGGTGTCACCAATTTTACCAAACTCATATTTAGTATCAGCTAAAATGAGGCCCTGCTTTGCAGCTATTTCTTTACCTCTATTAAATAAGGCCAGTGCATATTTTTCTAAAACGGCCCAATCTTCGGCACTAACAAGTCCCGTGGCAATAATGTCTTCTTTTGAAATATCCTCGTCATGACCCTCCGAAGCCTTGGTTGAAGGGGTAATGATAGGGCTAGGGAAAAAATCATTTTCTTTTAAACCCTCTGGTAATGATACCCCGCAAAGTGTTCTTGACCCAGATGCATAGGTCCTGTAGGCATGACCCACTAAATTGCCGCGCACTACCATTTCAATCTTAAAAGGGGTACATTTTTTGCCCACCGATACGTTTGGAGCAGGGGCGTCAAGTAGCCAATTCGGGCAAATATCTTTGGTTTGACCCAACATAAATTCCGCTATCTGATTGAGCACCTGACCTTTATATGGTATAGTTTTTGGCAATATTACATCAAAGGCAGAAATACGATCACTGGCAATCATAATTAACCAATCGGTACCAATGGTATATACATCTCTTACTTTTCCATGGTAAATGGCTGTCTGATAGGGGAATTGAAGGCTTTGCATGCCCAAAAATAGCACCTAAATCATCAAAAAGGAGGGATTCAAAAGCCTTTTTCTCAACAGTCCTAGAGCCGGTTGGGAGAAATTAAATTTTTACAAAAGCTTAACTTGTGCTATTTTGCTCCCAAATTATAACCAAATTTTGCCAAAATGAGAAGACTCAACAGCAAATGTTTATTTGTGGCCATGGCTGCTACTATAACAATTAGTGCTAGCGCCCAAAATTCAACTACCGTATCTGGTAGTGTAAAAAATGCTAAATCAAAAGAACTGGTTTCGGCTGTATCTGTAACCGTTAAAGGAAGTTCTGTTGGAACTTTTACAGATGATAAAGGTACTTTCCGTTTTTCATCCATCAAGAATTACCCAGTTACATTGGTGTTTTCTTCAGTTGGATTTGCAAACAAAGAAGTAACCGTTAATGCAGCAAAAACGGGTGTAGAAGTTTCATTAGAACCTTCTTTTACACTCGGTAATGAAGTAGTTGTTTCTGCTTCAAGAGTACCAGAAAGAATTTTAGAATCTCCAGTATCTATTGAGCGTGTTAGCACTGCTACCATCAGAAATACTGCAGCAACAAATTATTATGATATCCTTACCAACTTAAAAGGGGTGGACGTTGTAGCTGCTAGTTTAACTTTTAAATCGGTGGGAACGCGCGGATTTAATAGTAGTGGTAACACACGTTTAAACCAATTAATTGATGGAATGGATAACCAAGCTCCAGGTCTAAACTTCTCTGTGGGTAGTGTTATTGGTTTAACTGAATTAGACGTAGACAATATGGAATTACTTCCGGGTGCGTCTTCTGCATTATATGGCCCTGGTGGTATGAATGGTACTGTTTTAATCAACAGTAAAAACCCTTTCAAATACCAAGGTTTAAGTTTCCAAATCAAACAAGGTATCAACCACGTTGATGCTGCTCAGCGTCCTACATCTGCTTACAATGATTGGGCAGTTCGTTGGGCTAAAAAAGTAACCGACAAATTCGCTTATAAAATCACTGCAGAAAACATGACTGCTCAAGATTGGTTAGCGAATCAATCTAATAACTATTCTAGAGGTACAGGTTCACCAAATGGTATTACTATTCCAGGATGGAGAGGTATTGATCCTAACTATGATGGTGTAAATTTTTATGGTGATGAAACTTCTCAGAGCCTAAGTTCAATTGCAAGCGCTGTTATTGCTGCAACAGGTTTACCTGCTGCAAATGTTAGTGCATTTAACTCTTGGTTGGCTACAAATCCAGCTGCTACTTTAGCAAACTATAATGCTTTCTTAACGGCTGTAGGTGCTGGAGGATTGGTTTCTGCTGGTGTTTCGCCTATTTTATATGGCGCATCTCCATCAAGAAATTTATTTGGAAGCCAAATGGTTAGTAGAACAGGTTATGCAGAAAGCGATGTATTAGATCCTACAACTTCTAATTTCAAACTTACAGGTAGCTTAAACTACATGTTAACAGATAAAGTGGAAGCTTCATTCTCTACTTATTTTGGAACCGGTAACACCGTGTACACTGGTTCTGACCGTTACTCTTTAAGAGATTTAAAAATGGCTCAATTTAAGTTTGAGTTAAAACATAAAAACTGGTATATCCGTGCATATGCTACGCATGAAAACTCTGGCAACTCATTTAATGGTACCATTGCTACACGTACATTCAATGAAGCTTGGAAGCCAAGTTCTGCATGGTATCCTCAGTACATGGCTGCTTATGTTTCAGCTATTACTACACCTGGTGTGAATAGCTATTTTGCACATAATGCTGCTCGTACTTTTGCTGACCAAGGAAGACCTACTGGTTTTATTGGCAACCATCCTTTATTCCAATCTATTGTTAGAACTCCGATTGGTAAAAAAGTGGCAGGCATGAATGGTTTAGAAGGTGGTCAATTCATGGATAAGTCTAGACTTAACGTGGTTGATGCACAATACAACTTAACGGAAGCTTTAGGTCTTGCTAAATCTGGTACCGACTTTTTAGTTGGATTTAATACCAAGCAATACCAACTAAATTCTGAAGGAACTATTTTTGCAGATACATTAGGCGCTATTAACATCAATGAATTTGGTGCTTATGGTCAATTGTCTCAAAAATTATTCAAAGAAATCGTAAAAGTTACGATCTCTGGTCGTTACGATAAAAACACAAACTTTGCTGGTCGCTTTACACCAAGAGCATCTGCTGTAATCAAATTAAAGCAAGACCACAACATTCGTTTGTCATATCAAACAGCTTACCGTTTCCCAACAACTCAAAACCAGTGGATCAACTTACTTGTAGGTGGTGGTACTCGTTTGATGGGTGGTTTACCTCAATTACGTGATTACTATAATTTTGGTGGTAATCCAGGTTTCACTTTAGCTAGTGTGCAAGCATTTGGTGCAAGCGCAATGGCAGGTGCACCAAACCCAACTTTATTAAAGGCGCAAAACTTTGGTGAATTTAAGCCAGAGTCTAGTACTTCTTTTGAAGTAGGTTACAAGGGTTTATTTGGTAAGATGTTATTAATTGACGCTTACATGTACAACTCTAAATACCAAAACTTTATTAGTGGTGTAACTGTACTTCAATCTAGAGGTTCTTACAACCCAATGAACTTATTGTTTGAATCATCAAGAATTGCGTACAGCATTTCAACTAACGCACCAGGTGAAGTTACCGTTAAAGGATGGGGTGCTTCTGCAGACTTCTTATTACCTAAAAACTTTACAATTGGTGCTAACCTTTATTCTGATGAAATTGGTGATTTACCTGCAGGTTTCGTATCTTATTTCAATACTTCTAAATACCGTGCAAACTTAACGTTCGCTAATTCTGGTTTTGGTACCAATAACAGATACGGCTTTAACCTTGTTTATAGAACGGTAAGCGACTTCTTCTACGAAGGTACTTTTGGTACAGGTCAAATGCCAGGTTACAAAACATTAGATGGACAGGTTAGCTACAAATTCCCAGCTATCAAGTCTATTGTTAAAGTAGGTGGAACCAACCTTCTTAACAAATACTACCGTACAGGTTGGGGTAACCCATCTATTGGTGGATTGTACTATGTAAGCTTTGCTTATAACGTATTTTAATCTAACCAGTACGTCCTAAAAATTTAAAGCCCCTTACTCAGTAAGGGGCTTTTTTTATCACTAATTATCTCTATTTTTGCATCTCAATTAATAACCATATACCTATGCGTTCAATAGCTTTTAGAGAGGCGCTCAGAGAGGCCATGCAAGAAGAAATGAGAAGAGATGAGCTTGTGTTTTTAATGGGTGAAGAAGTAGCTCAATACAATGGTGCTTATAAAGTAAGCCAAGGGATGCTTGCAGAGTTTGGAGAAAAAAGAGTGATTGATACACCTATTGCCGAGCTTGGTTTTACGGCGATTGCAGTAGGTGCAGCACAAAATGGTTTAAAGCCAATTGTTGAATTTATGACTTGGAACTTTGCTGTTTTAGCAATGGACCAAATTTTAAATACAGCATCTAAAATGCTTGCCATGAGTGGTGGACAAATAGGATGCCCCATTGTATTTAGAGGACCTAACGGAAGTGCCGGTCAATTAGGTGCACAGCACTCAACAGCGTTTGAAAGTTATTATGCCAATATACCTGGTATCAAAGTGGTATCTCCATCAAATGGATACGATGCAAAAGGTCTTATGAAGCAGGCGATACGTTACGAAAAAGATCCAGTCATGTTTATGGAAAGTGAAGTGATGTATGGCGATAAATGTGACATTCCTGATGATGAATATTATATCCCATTAGGTAAAGCGGATGTTAAAAAATCAGGCAGAGATCTTACGATTGTTTCTTACAATAAAATGATGAAAGTAGCACTAGGTGCTGCTGAAGAGTTAGAAAAAGAAGGCATTAGCGCTGAGGTAGTTGATTTACGTACGGTTCGTCCATTAGACTGGATGACAATTTTAGATAGCGTTAAAAAAACAAATCGTTTATTAATTGTAGAAGAGCAGTGGCCGTTTGCTTCTGTGTCTTCAGAAATTACATACCGTATTCAAAAAGAAGGATTCGATTATTTAGATGCGCCTATTCGCAGAATTACTAGTGCCGATGCACCTATGCACTATGCGCCTAATTTAACAGCACTTGCGATTCCTGATGTTTCAAGAACCGTGAAGCTTGCTAAAGAAATGATGCACCAAAGAAAATAATTAAAATGTGCCCACGCTACTATAGTATAAGGCATATTTTATTTTTTATTAGCTGCATTATTTTTAATGTTTCCCTTGCACAAACAAGTATAGATACTGCTATGTCTGGTACACTTGACAGTGTTACCGTTACAGCATTTCGTATTACATACAATGGACAATCCCTGCCGGTTGCAAATGCACGTATTACATCAGCTACATTACAGCAAGAAGTGAATGGCACTTTATTACCAGCATTTAATTTGGTGCCAGGGGTGCGCATGGAACAGCGTTCCGAAGGAAGTTACCGGCTTGCTATTAGAGGTAGTTCATTGAGGTCTCCATTTGGTGTTCGGAATGTAAAAGTGTATTGGAACGATGTACCTTTTTCCGACCCAACTGGAAATACCTATCTCAATATTTTACCTTTGGCGTTAGTTAACGGAATAGATATCATAAAAGGTCCAGTGGGTGCCTCATATGGTTTAGGAACTGGCGGTGCCGTTTTACTGCAATCAAATTTTGTAACTGATTCGTTATTGCAAAATGCGGCATCCATCAATTTACGCGCTGGAAGTTTTGGTTACCTCGGACAGGATCTTCGCGTTACGCTTAGACAAAAAAAACTGCAGCAAACTTTTTTTATTTCCAATGAAAAAATAGATGGATGGCGAGATCAATCTGGGTCTACTAAAAAAAATATTTCCTGGCTTGGCACGATTACAACAAACAAGCACACATTAAAGGGGATGGTTTTATTTACAGACCTCATGTATCAAACACCGGGTGGACTAACACTCGCTCAAATGCAGCAAAACCCCCGCTTGTCAAGACAAGCCACTGCAACATTACCTAGTGCCGTAACGCAACAAACAGCGGTATACAATAAAACCTTACTAGGAAGCTTTCACCATAATTATCAACTCGCAAAAAATATAGATTGGCAAAATTTTATTGTGGGAACGAATACAAATTTCAAAAATCCATTTATCACCAATTACGAAACAAGGCATGAAAAAAATGCAAGCTTTGGAAGTCATGTAATCATGCGCGTTCAAAAACCAATAGGAGACCTTAAATTTGTTATTGGTGGGGAATGGCAGGTGCAGGATGCCGACATTGATAACTACGGAAATAAAAGAGGCCTGCGTGATACATTGCAATTTTCCGATTTGATCACAACGAGGCAAGGATTTTATTTTGCAAATGCGTCACTTCGATTCAAGAAAAAGTGGTTGATTGAACTAGGAATGAGTAACGATTATATGGGCTATAATTATGTCCGTAGCACAATTTTAACTGAATCAGCGCAATCAAAATCTAACCTTGGTTTATTAGCGCCACGTATGGGCGTCTCTTATTCAGCAGCAAAAAACACAAACGTATACCTGCAAATTTCTAAAGGATTTTCGCCACCAACGCTTGCAGAAATGAGACCTTCCGACGGCCTGTTTTATAAAAACCTTTTGCCAGAATATGGTTGGAATTTTGAATTTGGTATGAAAGGAATTGCTTTGCAAAATAGGTTGCGATATGCACTAGCTGCCTATCATTTTGGTATTAAAGAGGCCATTGTTAGACAAAATAATAATGCTGGCATAGAATATTTTGTAAATGCGGGCGCAACTAGGCAAGCAGGTGCCGAACTGCAACTCGACTATAGTACTCGTTTTAGTAAAGTACACCAGTTGCAAATTGAGTTTGGTTATGCCTATCAGCCTTACCGTTTTATAAAATACAGTCAAGCTGGTTTAATATTTGATGGGAAGGAGGTTACAGGTAATGCGAAACATCAAGTAACGTCTTCCGTTACTTATCACTATAAAAAAATGCTCTCTTTTTTTGTAAAGTTGCAATCCCTATCTAGCATACCGCTTACAGATGCTAATGATGTGTATGCAGCCGCATATGCGTTGGCTCAGTCCGGGATTTCTTTAAACCATAAACGGGTTCGTTATTTTGTAAGTGTCGATAATTTACTCAATAAATCCTACAGCCTTGGTAATGACATTAATGCTGCTGGCAGGCGCTATTACAACCCTTCTTCGCCCCGAGGCTACATGGCTGGCATGAGTATCCAAATGGCCAAATATCGCCGTTAAACAGGCTATTTTTGCCTTTTCTGGCCTGTGTCTGCCAAATATCACGATTTATATAAACTTTTAACACTAAAATGGCCTATGTGGGTGCTAAAAGGATATTTTTGTTAACGTTAAAAGCAAATAACTATGACTGGACTTTTATTATTTATTGTGGGTGTGCTGGGTTGGCATATTGGCGTGTACGGGTTATTTAATAAATCTAAAATTGAGGGATGGAAGGCCTTTGTTCCATTTTACAATACCTACCAAATGGTGGAACTTACCGGTATTAAAAAATATTGGTTTTGGTTGCAGTTGATTCCTATTGTTGGTCAATTCATTACCATTTGGATTACCATTATTTACGTAATGCACTTTAAAAAAGTTAGTTTACTCGATCATACCCTACTGGTTTTTTTGCCGTTTATTTATCTTCCATATATTGGATTTTTGGCAAGTACAAAATGGTATGGTGAAGAAGCGCTGGCGCATTATCATAAATCTGGTGCTCGTGAATGGATCGATGCTGGCGTGTTTGCCATTGTGGCTGCAACCATTATCAGAACCTTTGTTTTTGAAGCCTATGTGATTCCATCAGAGAGTATGGAAAAAACACTACTTGTCAATGACTTTTTGTTTGTGAATAAAATGAGTTATGGTGCGCGCATGCCGCAAACGCCAGTTTCATTTCCGTTTGTACACAATACCATGCCTTTTTCTACGACAGCCCCATCTTATACAACATGGGTGCAAGTGCCGTATACGAGGCTCCCTGCATTTGCCGATGTTAAAAGAAATGATGTAGTTGTGTTTAATTTTCCTACAGGCGATACCATTATAAATTTACCAGAGTATGGTAGTAAAAGACCTTATTACGACGAGTTGCGTTATTCATTTAAAGGCAACCGTGAAATGTTACAATCAGAATTTCCAATACATGTGCATCCGATGGATAAAACCGACAATTATATCAAGCGTTGTGTAGGTATTGGGGGCGATGTATTACAAATTAAAAATGGAGTTTTGTTTGTGAATAATGCGCCTGCATATATTCCGCCTGCATCACAAACAGAGTATATTGTTATTACCAACAAAACATCTTTTGATCCAGACTATTTAAAAGAAACATTCAATATTGACGTACAAGATACCAAAGGGCAACTGGATGCTTTGTCGGATAGCGCTTTTAAATTTAATGTAACACCGGCAGAGGCCGCTATTTTAAAAACACTTCCTAACGTAAAATCTGTTACCCCCTATATCGAAAACTATGCAGGTATTACGTTTCCTAACGATGAGGTAAATTACCCATGGACTATTGATAATTTTGGGCCACTCGAAATTCCTAAAAAAGGAAAGCCCATTGTTTTATCAGCTACAAATATTTCGCTCTATCAACGGCTTATTGAAAACTACGAGCACAATAAATTTGAAATCCGTAATGGTCAGTTTATTATTAATGGACAACCTAGCACTACTTACACACCACAATATAATTATTACTGGATGATGGGAGATAACCGCCACCGTAGCCAAGACAGTAGGTTTTGGGGCTTTGTTCCAGAAACACATATTGTTGGTAAGGCTTCACTTATTTGGTTGAGTTGGGAAAATGGACCTAGGTGGAAGCGTTTATTTAATTTTATTCAGTAGAAAAATAAATACCATGCAAAAACAAACCGTTCAATTTTCGTACCAAGTTTTTGCATCCATTGATGCACTATCAATGAACGATCAAACCTTATTTGCACAGGCGCAAGAGGCGTTATCATTAGCCCATGCGCCGTATTCAAAATTTAAAGTTGGTGCAGCTGCTATTTTACAAAATGGCGAAATCATTAAAGGAAGCAATCAAGAAAATGCGAGTTATCCCATTGGCATTTGTGCGGAGCGTGTTTTATTAAGTACCGCATCTACTTTGCAATCGAAAGTGCCCATTGTTACTATGGCAATTACATATCACAACGAGCGTGGTGGCAACAATATTCCTATTGCACCCTGTGGTATGTGTAGACAAGCAATCGCTGAATATGAATCAATCGTAAACCAGTCTATCAGACTTATTTTAGGAGGAACAACAGGTGAGTTGTATGTGATTGAAAAAGCAGCAGATTTACTACCTTTTGGATTTTCGGGTGTTCACTTAAAATAAGGCCCGAATATTTAAAACAAGGTTTGTACACCATGTTTGATTCTAAATTCATGTTGCAGCAACCATTTTTTTACAGGCATACCACCCGCATAGCCCACCAGTGAACGGTCCGCCCCAATAACCCGGTGACAGGGCACTAGAATCATTAATTTATTTTTCCCATTCGCAGCAGCGGCTGCTCTAATTACTTTTGGATCCCCTAATTTTTTTGCTAAATCGTTGTAGCTGTAGGTGGCGCCGTATGTTATTTCTGATAATTTAGCCCATACTTTTTCTTGAAATTCGGTGCCTGTTTGATGGTAAGGAATATCAAAAACCTGTCTTGTACCAGAAAAATATTCGATGAGTTGTTCGGTGCATTTGTGTAAAATGGGTGAGGAGGAACTTTGGGTATTTACAGCTTCTGATGCTGAAGATGCAAAACTTATTTCCGTGATGTATTGATCCGTTCCACCAATTTTTAAAACACCTACAGGACTATCATAGTAAGCATATGTAATGATGTCAATGTCGGGTTCAGGTAGCATAGCATTAGCTTTTGGATGACAGTAGTTCAATTAACTGTGCAATCTCGGTTTGTTTGTGTGCTTTGGAATTCCTGCTATAGCATTTACTCATTTCACTTAGTAAAATAGAAAGTGTAGTTGGCGCTTCTTGCGCTTTAAAATGAAATGGTTTAGGCACTGTGTTAATGCGTTCAAAATAACTATCGATATCGGCGTGTGAAAATGCATTGCCATTGGTAGCGTCGATATAAAAGTGAATTTTATCTTGCGGGTTGCCTATAAAATGTGCCTCTTCATAATCTGAATGATAAAAAGCAAGGATACACTGCTTTGGGATATTAATAAGCTTAGCGTGAATATCTAATTGCTCACAAAGGGTTTGGTATATAATACCATTACTCATCGCATTACCTGTTTTTGTTTCAAGTACTTTATGTACAAGAAAGTCGTCAGGGTTTTTATAATCCACTTCGTTTCCAAAGAGTTTGTAGTATTTGTAAAGTATACTTGTTAATACATTGGCCTGTTCGAGCGGGGTTAAAAAACTATTGAGCTCTAGCCAAATATTACGCCTCATTTTTTCTAAATCTTGAAGCGCTGTTGTCGCATTCATATCTGGATATTCTAGCTTACCAAGTAAGAGTGCTCCAGATAATAAGTCGTGAGGTGTTGTATTTTTCCAGTGTGTAAAATCTTGCAGTAAATCTGTAAAATGAAGCCTTTGAATAATGCCTTCAATTCTTTGTTGTACATCTTCAGATAAAGTGGTTTCCCATAAGTGTTCTAGGTTGGGAATAATAACTTTACCATAGGCAACAATTTTTTCGGAAATACTAGAATATATTTCCTCGTCAGGATCGTCTATAAGGGTAAAAAGGGCTTTAATCTCTTTTGTTTGCTCCATATTGCTGCTAAATCTTCCCCAAACTAAATATAAATTACACAAACAACCACGATTTAGTTATTCAGTGCTGTGGGAAACAACGCATTAGGCTTACATACTATTTTGTTTTGTTTAACGTTCACTAGCGCAGCCGATTTAGTTCTATGTTAAATTAGCTGAAATTATACACATCATTACAGATAAGACCTAATAATGTGTTAACTTGTGTAATCACATTAAAAAAGCACTATGTCATCTGTGTACCCATCACCTAAATTTCCAGCTACCAAAGATTCATTGCACGCCGAATTAAAAAAGCGCGTACAAGCTTATTTTGATGAAAAGGGTATTGATGCCACTGGAACACCAGGGTTATTTACCAAAGCCATTTTAATGATATTGGCCCTTATTGCTGTGTACATTCATGTGGTGTTTTTTACGCCTATTTGGTGGTTAGCCATAGCAGAATGTGTTGTAATGGGTGGTTTAGTTGCTGCTATTGGATTTAATGTGATGCATGATGGAAGTCATGGTAGTTTTAGTACCAACAAATGGCTTAATAAAATTGCTGCATCGTCTATCAGTTTACTCGGTGCCAACCGTTTTATGTGGAGAATGAAACACGTTATGATTCACCATACATTTACCAATGTGGATGGGGTAGATGATGATATTGAAGTGGGTGGTTTAATGCGTATGGCGCCTACACAAAAAAAATACGGCATACATAAATTTCAACACGTTTATTTTTGGGCACTTTATATGCTCCTATATGTTTTCTGGATTTTCTTTACAGATTACAAAAAATATTTTTCTCAAAGAATTGGATCAGTACCACTAAAAAAGATGGCCTTAAAAGATCATATTGAGTTTTGGGTGGTAAAAGTGTACCATGCAGCTGTATTTGTTGTATTACCCATTGCATTACTAGGTTGGTTTAAATGGATGGTAGGCTTTTTGGTAATGACTATGTTTGCAGGCTTTGTATTGAGCATTGTATTTCAGTTGGCGCACACCGTAGAGCACACTGACTTTCCGGTAGCTGATGACGACAATAAATTACCCGACGAGTTTGCAGCACATCAGATAAAAACGACTGCTAATTTTGCAACTAAAAACAAATTAATTAGTTGGTTAGTAGGCGGGCTTAATTTCCAAATTGAACACCACCTATTTCCAAAAATATCACACGTTCATTACCCAGCTATTAGCGAGATCGTAAGAAATGTATGCGAAGAGTTTCATTTGCAATACATTGAGTATCCTACTATGCGCAGAGCCGTTTTAGCCCACGTGCATTTTTTACGTGATATGGGTAGAGCTTAGGCTTTCTTTTTTGCAGCTTTTTTAGGAGCCGCCTTTTTTGTGGCTGCTTTTGTAGCAGATTTTTTAGCGGGGGCTTTTGCTTTTTTACTAAAGGCACCTGGAACTTGAAGCTCAATCATGGCTTTAACAGCCTCTATATCAACGGTTGCTAAATCGGCAGCTTCATATTTGGTACCATCTGCTTTACGACCTAGTTTTAGCATCTTTTTGTTGAACTTGATAAATGGACCCCATCTACCATTTTCGATACTAATTTTTTCGGCAGGCCAGTTTTGAATATATCTGTTGGCTTCTTTTTCTAATTTCTTTTCGATCAGCTCATTGATATCTGAGTCACTGAGGTTGTCAAAATCGTAGGCTCTTGGAATATTGATAAAGATGCCGTCCCATTTAATAAACGGCCCAAAACGGCCCTTACCTTTCGTTACTGGGAGTTCTTTATAATGTGCTATAGGCGCTTCGGCTAATTCTTTTTCATTGAGTAAAACTAGGGCCCTGTCTAGGTCCATGGTATGCAGGTCTTCACCTTTAGGAATTGAAATAAATTGTTCGCCTAATTTAATATAAGGTCCAAAACGGCCAACATTAACAGCAAGTTCTTGATCGTTGTGTGTACCTAGTACGCGCGGCAATGAAAATAATTCCATGGCTTCCTGCATGGTAATGGTTTCGATGCTTTGGTTCGCACTTAATTTAGCAAATCTTGGTTTTTCCTCTTCATCTTGATGACCAATTTGAACCATCGGGCCGTAGCGTCCCATACGTGCAATTACTTTTTTGCCAGTAGCTTCATCAATCCCTAATTCTCTTTCTCCAACTGATCTATTTGCGTTTTCGAGGGTATGTTCTATATTTTCATGGAATGGCGTATAGAAAGATGCTATCATGCTTTTCCATTTGGTTTTGCCGGCAGCAATTTCATCAAATTCCTGTTCAATTTTTGCCGTAAAACCGTAATCCATTACCTTTTCAAAGTGCTGCTTTAAAAAATCTGTTACCACCATACCTAGGTCGGTAGGGAATAGTTTAGATTTTTCGGCACCGGTATTTTCAGATACAATTTCTTTTTCGATGCTATCGTTTTTACGCAAAATAAGAAGGTTAGAAAGCCTTTTAACGCCTTCTTTATCTTTCTTTTCTACATAATTACGTTTGATAATCGTGGATATGGTGGGGGCGTAAGTAGAAGGTCTACCAATACCTAATTCCTCCATCTTTTTTACAAGTGAAGCTTCTGTATATCTAGCACCTGGACGTGAAAACTTTTCGGTAGCCGTCATCTCTGCAAAGTCAAGTTGTTGCTTGGCAGCTAGCGGTGGTAAAATACCTTCGGTGTCTTCATCATCTTCGTCGTCTTTTCCTTCTAAATACACTTTTAAAAAGCCGTCAAATTTTAATACTTCACCAGAAGCAGATAACTGTTCTTTGTTGGTTGAAATATTAATTTTTGCAACTGTTTTTTCGAAAGCTGCATCGCTCATTTGCGAAGCAATGGTTCTTCTCCAAATTAGTTCATAGAGGCGTCTTGTTTCTTCATCAGCTACCGTTTTATTATTCATGTAGGTAGGTCTGATGGCTTCGTGCGCTTCTTGCGCACTTTCGTTTTTATTCTTGTATTTTCTGGGCTGATAATAATTATCACCGTAACTACTTTCTACTTCTTTTTTAATATCGCTCATTGCAGTATCACTTAAATTGATACTGTCTGTACGCATATAAGTAATCTTACCGCTTTCGTATAATTTTTGTGCGAGTAACATGGTCTTAGTAACACCATATCCTAATTTACGAGACGCTTCTTGTTGTAGGGTAGAAGTGGTAAAAGGTGCAGCTGGCGTACGTTTGGTAGGTTTTACCGTAACTTCATCAACCGTGTATTTTGCGCCTTTGCAGCTTGCTAAAAAATCATTGGCAGAGCCTTGCGTATTTACTTTTGAAGGACCTTCTGCTTTAAATGAAACTGTTTTTTTATTGACATCTAGTGCCGTAAAAATAGCTTCAATCTTATAACTACTTTCTGGAATGAACTGGTTGATTTCTCTTTCTCTCTCTACAATTAAACGAACGGCAACACTTTGTACACGGCCTGCACTCAAACTTTTTTGCATGCCAATTTTACGCCATAAAACAGGGCTTAATTCAAAACCTACCAATCGGTCGAGCACCCTTCTTGCTTGTTGCGCATCTACGAGATCCATATTTATTAAACGTGGATTTTGTACTGCTTTTTTTATGGCTGGTGCTGTAATTTCATGGAATACAATTCGCTTGGTGGTAGCAGGGTTTAAACCCAGTACTTCGGCAAGGTGCCAACTGATACTTTCTCCTTCACGGTCCTCATCCGATGCCAGCCAAACTTCGCCCGATTTTTTAGCGATTTGCCTGAGTTCTTTTACCACTCTTTCCTTCTCGTCCGGTACAATATAACTCGGTTGAAACTTATTTTGTATATCGATACCTTTATCACCTTTATCAAGGTCACGAATATGGCCATAACAGCTTTTTACCTCAAAATCAGACCCTAAGATCTTTTCTATGGTTTTGGCCTTTGCCGGGGACTCAACAATCAATAAATTCTTTGCCATGTAGCTGCAATATTAGTTGAAACCTTGAAAACACAAAAAAACTTACCTCAAAATGAGGTTAAAACAGCCCCAAAAGTCCTACAATTCGGGGGTTAAATAAGCCCCAATTTTTTTCATAACTCCTTGATCCCTATACACTTTGTTGTGGCCGAGTCCTTCCGTAATAAAAAATTCTTGGTGGGGCTTGGCGCTCGTTTGTGCCTGTAATGTATCTGAAAAGGGGCAAATCCTGTCATTTTTATCATGAATCCAAAGGCAGGGGGTATCAATTACCGTTAGGGCATGAGTTACCGAAAAATACGAAATTGGCTTGCCTGCCATACTTATTATATAGGTCTCTATGGCTTTTTGCAAATCTGGTTTTACCTGCAGCATTTTGTAAAATCCCTGAAGCGCAGAGGTTGTTTCTGTGGCTGGCGCAATTAATACCATCTTTTTATTTGCTGCATCTGGTACATCCTGCATGGCAAGAGAGAGGGCTAGACCTCCAAATGAGTGTGCTATAAATGCATCGATTCCGTTTTCAAGTTCATTCACCAGACATATAAAACGCTTGTAAATAAGGGCGTTTACAATTTTTCCTTCACTGTCACCATGGCCCGGGGCGTCAAAAGCAAGTACTTCATAGCCCATTTGTAATAAAAGAGGCACATATTGTTCAAATTTATAGGCGTAACTGCTAAAGCCATGGAGTATCATTACTTTTTTACCGTTGGGCTGCGGCGCCTGCCAACCATATCCAACAATGGCCAACCCTTCAAAATCAACCAATTTAGGGGTTGATTTTGTAAAAATAGCAGGACGTTTTTGTGTTATTTTTCGGGAATATGGCGTGCAAAACAAACGAAAGGCCTCCACCGCGGCTTTTTCTTTAGATAAGTAACCAAGGGTTCTTAATTTGTTTTTATAGTATCCAATGAGTAAGCGCTGACCCAATTTCATTTTCATGTTGCAAAGATAATGACCGGCCGCGGCATAAAAATTTCCTTTTTCGCTACATAAATTGTTCAACGAAATGGGTGTAGCCACATTTTTGAAATACTTTTGCGCTCCAAAGCATATTGTTATGTATACCCTAAACGTAAAATTTGAACAGAAAGGATTAGAGCCGGTAACCCTTTCAAATATTGAGCCGGATCAAAGTTTATTAGAAGTTTGTTTGGATAATGGCATTGAACTGCACCATAACTGTGGCGCCGTTTGTGCGTGTAGTACCTGTCATATGTATGTTCATGCTGGTATGGAGCACCTCGAGGAATTATCTGACAGGGAAGAAGATTTTATTGATAGAGCTGTAAATCCGCGTATCAATTCTAGACTGGGATGTCAGTGCGTTTTACAAGCGGGTACTGGAACCATCGAAATTACACTTCCGGATCAAACTCAGTTTTTAGGCGAATAATATTAGTTGTAACTTACTTTATCAAAAATAGCTATGAGTCATTTTGAACCACCAATACACTGGGCAGATCATGAAGATATTGCCATGAAATTATATGAGCGCTTTGGTGATGATTTTACCGAAGCAAAAATTTACAGAATTCGTTTTACGGATTTGTTAGAATGGATTTTAGAAACGCCCAATTTTGCTGGTACCAAAGAGCAAAGTACCGAAGGTCATTTAGAAATGATCCAAAGTGCATGGGTGTATGAGTGGAGAGACAATCAAAAATAATTTGAATGCTACATCAGTTTAAAAATATAAATACCATTGTACTTGATGTGGATGGTGTTTTAACCGACGGCACACTGCTTGTGATGCCTGGCGGACTGATGGTAAGACGTATGAATATCAAAGACGGTTACGCGCTTCAATTGGCCGTAAAAAAAGGATATCATGTTGCCATTATTTCTGGTGGTGATTCACCTGAAGTAAAAGACCGTTTGCTAAAATTAGGCGTAACTGATGTGTACATGAAAGTGCATGATAAGTTATCTGTTTTGCAGGAATATCTACTTTTAAATGGCTTAGACGCAGCTCATACAGCCTACATGGGTGATGATATGCCAGACTATGATGTCATGAAACATGTTGGTATGGCGTCATGCCCCGCCGACGCTGCTACAGAAATCAAAGAACTATCTGCTTATATATCGCCCCTTAATGGAGGTGCAGGTTGTGTGCGCGATTTGATAGAAAAAATTATGCGCGTTAGAGGTGATTGGAGTGAAGACACAACCGTAAGGTCTCAATAATTTTATACACACCAACATTAATTGCATGAAAAAAATAGCAGCCTTTTTGACGCTCATTCGTGCAAGTAATTTAGTTTTTATTGTACTTACTCAGTTTTTATTTGAGTATTGTATTTACGAGCGTATTTATGGTCCTGCTTCGCCAGAAGGTAGGCAGCAATTTTGGTTTATTGTGCTAGCATCTGTGTTTATTGCTGCTGCTGGCAATAGTATCAACGATTATTTTGACTTAAACATCGATCAAATAAACAAGCCAACTAAAGTGGTGGTGAATGTTGCTATTAGTAGGCGCTGGGTTATATTTTTTCATTTGGTATTAAGTATGCTCGGTTTGTTTTTTACCGCCTATGCACTTCCCATTCAAACCTATTGGTATTTGGTTTTTGCAAACATGATGTGTATTGTATTACTATGGGTGTACTCTACCAATTTTAAAAAACAGTTACTCATTGGCAATGTGCTCATTTCTTTATTAACGGCATGGGTACTTCTCATTATATTTTTTTCCAAAGAACCACTTCAATTGCATCAGGTACTTGAATCGGGCGACAAAGAAATTCGTTTTTTTAGACTCACTGTTTTATACGCATCTTTTGCTTTTATTATTTCACTCATTAGAGAAGTGATTAAAGATGTAGAAGACAGGGTGGGAGATGCAAAGTATGGTTGTAGAACCATTCCTATTGTTTGGGGCTTAACAGCTACCAAGGTATTTGTGGCGGTATGGCTAGTGGTTCTTATTGCAGTGCTTGTAATTTTGCAATTCTATGTACTACCCATGGGATGGTGGGAAAGTATTGTGTACTGTGTGCTCGCCATTATTGTTCCATTAATCTGGGTATTTGTAAAATTAGTACCTGCGCAAACAGAAAAAGATTTTGGTAAACTGAGTACGGGTATAAAAATAGTAATGCTTACGGGCATTGTATCCATGGTGTTTTTTAGGTATTATTTGTAGTGAATATGAATAAAAAAATTATACTAGCCTCGGGTTCTCCACGCCGAAAAACACTACTCGAATGGGCAGAGGTTTCTTTTGATGTTATTGTACAACCAACAGATGAAAGCTATCCATCTGAACTTGCGATAGACGAAGTGCCGGTGCATATTGCGCGTCAAAAAGCCTTGGCCGTAGCGGGTGGTCTTAGTGGAAATGAAATTGTGATTGCAGCCGATACCGTTGTAGTACTTGGCAATGAAATTATTGGAAAGCCAACCTCCAAAGAAGATGCGGTGTATATTTTGTCTAAACTTTCAGGAGCCACGCACCGCGTGATTACGGGTGTAGTAATTTTAGATGGCAATCATGAAACCGCTTTTTCGGATAGTACCACCGTGCATTTTCATGTATTAACAACGGAGCAAATAGAATTTTACGTAGACAAATACAAACCCTACGACAAAGCAGGGGCCTATGCCATTCAGGAATGGATTGGTGTGGTGGGTATCAAATCGGTGGAAGGCGATTTTTACAATGTAATGGGTCTTCCGGTTAGCAGGGTGGTGCAGGCCTTGCAACAAATAAAATAGTTCGCGCTTTATTTGACGGCGTTTATTTTCGCTATTTGTGTCGACGTTTTGCCGCCTTTCATGCCGCAGTTTTGCCGACGTTTTATGCTGGCCAGCTAAAACTTAAGTCTAGTTCCACATCTGGGTGCAGGGTTCTTTCTACAGGGCATGTACGTGCCACTTTTTCCAAAATCTCTTTTGTTTTATCGTCTAGTTGCAGGCTTTCAGGAAACTTTATATGCACAATTATTTTACCAATTCTGCGTGGGTCACTCACCATTATTTTGGTGGCGTCGGCGGTAGTCCCATCCAGTGCAATGCCCATGCTTTGGGCCTTAATACCCATGGTGGTTACCATGCAAGTAGCAAGTGCCGTGGCCACTAAATCGGTGGGTGAAAACCTTTCGCCATTGCCCTGATTGTCTGTGGGGGCGTCTGTTTCGATGGTGGTGCCGCTTTGTAGATGTGTAGCCTCGGTTCTTAACTTAGTTTTATAAATAATTTGTGCAGTCATTGGTTCAAATTTGCCTTAAATTTACAAGGAACTAATCAAACGAGCGTGAAGAAAATAGTAAATATATCCGCCACCCTTCAAAAAATTGGAGCTGTTCTTTTTGCATGCTTTCTTTTTGTGGGTTCGGGATTTGCACAGCAACGAAAATTGTCGCCGGCACAGGAAGAAAAACTGCGTTTAAAAAATGAACGCCGTGAAAAAATAAACCAACTCATTAGGCAAGAAGAAGAGGGCGCTTTAATCTATCAAAAACAAATTGCACAAGGCATTCATTTTAATACCGATGGTTGGAGTATTTTTTATGAAAAAGGGAAATACAAGTCCATTACAAAAACAAATTTGTGGTGGATCGAAATTGGTGAGCACAAACATCCAAAAGAAGAACGAACGCCTACAGCAAGTTCGGCGCAGGGTTTCATTATTTTGTCCAACTATATATACGGGAAGCAAAATAATTTATACGATGTAAAATTTGGGGTTGGTCAACAAAAATTAATTGGAGGCAAGGGTAATAAAAACGGCGTCGCCGTTTCCGCCATTTATGGCGGCGGCATTAGTGCCGGTTTATTAAAACCTTATTATTTACAAATTCAAAATCTTACAACACAGCGTCAAGAAGAAATTAGGTACAACAACAATGATCAAATTTTTCTAGATCCTACCATTATTCTTGGTAAAGGTTCATTTAGCAAAGGCTTTAATGAAATAAAGTTTGTTCCGGGGGGTCATGTTAAGGGAGCACTACGTTTCGACTATGGTCGCTACAATGAAGTGGTATCTGCCCTCGAAGTAGGATTAAAAGCTACTTATTTTTCAAAAAAGATGCCGATCATGCTCTTAAACCCTGAAAAAAGCCTGTTTTTTAACGCCTATATTTCTGTCACATTTGGTAAGCGAAAGTGACCTATTTTTGCATCCCAAGCAATCATTTAGAATCTCTATTTCATGCAAGAATTACCTGTTGTTCCAAAAATAGATCCTACCACATCCAAAATACAAAAGCCCAATTGGTTGCGTGTAAAACTGCCCATTGGAGAAAGTTACAAGCACGTTAGAGGCTTAGTTGACACCCATAAACTCCATACCATTTGCGAGAGTGGTAACTGCCCAAATATGGGAGAGTGCTGGGGTGAAGGCACTGCCACTTTTATGATTCTTGGCAATGTGTGTACCCGTAGTTGCGGATTTTGCGCAGTAGCCACCGGGCGTCCTGCTCCCGTAGATTTTGATGAACCTCAGCGCGTAGCAGAAGCCATTCATCTCATGAAGGTGAAGCATGCAGTTATTACCAGTGTAGATAGGGATGAATTAAAAGATGGTGGTTCTGGCATTTGGTATAGCACTATTAGAGCCGTAAAAGCGTTAACGCCAACTACAACACTCGAAACACTGATACCTGATTTTAAAGGTATTCCAGATCAAATACAACGCCTTATTGATGCAGCGCCAGAAGTGGTGAGCCACAATATGGAAACCGTAGAAAGACTTACGCGTCAAGTGCGTGTGCAAGCAAAATACCAACGTTCATTGGGAGTTTTAGAAACCTTAAAAAAAGGCGGTATGCGTACCAAAACAGGTATGATGCTGGGCCTTGGTGAAACCAAAGAAGAAGTGGTACAATCCATGAAAGACCTTGTAAATGTAGGTTGTGATGTTTTAACACTGGGTCAATATTTACAGCCCACTAAAAAACATTTAGCGGTGCAGCGTTTTGTGCACCCCGATGAATTTGCTGAGTTAAGAGAAATTGGGTACGAAATTGGTTTTGATTATGTAGAAAGTGGCCCACTCGTTCGTTCATCATACCACAGTGAAAAGCATGTGATTAAAGGATGGGGTAAAAATAAATGGCTATCAGAAAAAAGCGCATGAAAAATATAATAGTTGGTTTTGCATTCATTTTATTTTCGACTTGTGTTGCCGCACAAGTAAATTGGACAAATGTTGACGCCGATTTTGGCCCCTTGCCTGCATCTATGCATGTATACAAAACTACTGATGCTATTGATGGTAAACTTAATATCGCTTATTACGTAAGCTTCGATTTAAAAGACAAATCGCATGCTTTGTCTACTGCGGTTGGTAATGGTAAACGTTATACACCTCAAAAATTTTACGACTCAATTTCAAACAAGCCACTGCTTGTTATGAACGCTACTTTTTTTGAATTTGCACACAATTCAAATTTAAATTTAGTAGTAGACAACGGCGAAATCAAATCGTATCACTTACATTCACTTCCAGGCAAAGGAAAAGATACATTAACGTATAGGCATGTGTATGGAGCTGCTTTAGGCATTTCAAAATCCAATAAACCTGATGTGGCTTGGGTATACACCGATACTGCAGATGCCAATGTATATGCATCTCAAACGGTTATTCCGATGTTTAAAGATTCGGTAGCAGACGTTCCAGCTGAGGTGATGCTATCCAAAGGAAACTTTAAAAAATGGAAAGTTAAAACAGCCATAGGAGGTGGTCCTGTTTTGTTGCAAGATGGCGCTGTTAACATCACCAACAACGAAGAATTAAAATTTGCTGGCAAAGCCATTTCAGATAAACACCCGCGCACAGCTGTGGGTTACACGGCAAAAGGTGAGCTCATATTATTTGTTTGCGAAGGAAGATTTAAAGGAAGAGCAGACGGATTAACATTACCTGAAATGGCTACACTGATGCAGCAAATTGGTTGTGTAGAAGCACTCAATTTAGATGGTGGCGGAAGTAGTTGTTTACTCATAAATGGTAAAGAAACTATTAAGCCTTCCGATAAAGAAGGACAACGCCCAGTGCCTGCCGTGTTTATGATTCGCTAGTTTATTTATCTACAACATTTATTTAAGGTCCCAAGCTAGCGCAGAAGCGCCAAGTATGGCAGCGTCTGATTCTTTTAAGTGGCTCACTAAAATTTTCACTTTGTTTTGGAAAATTTGAATGAGGTTGGCTTCCATGCTTTCTCTGGTAGGCTTTAAAATTAAATCACCCGCTTTTGTTAAGCCACCAAATAAGATAATAGCTTCTGGGCTTGAAAACATAACAAAATTAGCTAGTGCAGCACCTAAAATTGTGCCCGTTGATTCAAAAATTTCTTTTGCTACAGCATCGCCTGCAATAGCTGCTTCATATACTTTTTTAGAATCAATTTGATCCGGGGGAACGGACCTTAAAGAACTTGGCTCGGTACTTTTTTCTAAAATTTCTAGCGTTGTTAAACGAACACCCGTAGCCGATGCATATGATTCTAGAGAACCTCTTTTTCCAGTGCCTTCGTGTAATCTGCCGTTTGGAATAATAGTGGTATGTCCTAGTTCGCCTGCAAAGCCGTCATGCCCATAAACGAGTTTACCATTGGCAACAATGCCACTTCCCACACCGGTACCAAGGGTAATCATAATAAAATCTTTCATGCCCTGTGCAGCACCATACATCATTTCACCAATAGCAGCCGCGTTGGCGTCGTTGGTTAACACCACCGGAATTTTAAATTTGTCTTCCATCATGCGCGCCAGCGGTATAATTCCCTTCCAAGGAAGGTTGGGGGCGTACTCAATGGTTCCTGTGTAATAGTTTCCATTGGGTGCGCCTACGCCAATTCCTTTGATGCGGCCAATGCCGCCAACATTATCTATTAGTTTACTAAGCTCTGTGTAAAGTTCATCAATAAAGCTATTGACATCACTGTGCTTGCGTGTTGATATTTCACTAGAAAATAAAACATTTCCCACGCGGTCTACAATACCAAATTTGGTACCCGTTCCACCAATGTCAATTCCAATTGCTAATGCTTCCATAGAGTTCGTCATATTTGCCTTGTTCACGTATTCAATTACATTCAACTATACCATTCAAGATTAGTGACCACCACTAACCTGTGCATCAAAATCGATGCCCTGTGTTTTTAATACTGCTTTTTGTTTAAGCGCTAAGTAGGCTAAAAATAAGAACCCTGCAGCTGCTAATAAATAAGATTGATGCATACCAACAGCAGGCATATCTCCAATAGCACCTTGTAATGGTGGTATAATGGCACCACCTAAAATCATCATAATTAAAAATGCAGACCCTTGGCTTGTGTATTTGCCAAGTCCAGCAACGCTTAATGAGAAAATGCAAGGCCACATAACAGAGCAGCAAAGGCCGCCCGCCATAAATGCATATACCGATACAATACCGTTTGTAAATACGCCAACGAGCATACATGCAGCAGCAAGTACAGATACAGCTAATAAAGTTTTAACCGGTTTTTCTTGACCATAAAAGAATGCGGCAATTGCAATAGCAATAAATACGGCGTATCCAAATAAGTCAGTTACATCGTTGCCATAAATTTGGCTCACACCAAGTACAACGCCAAATGCAATAAATGGAACCACAATCATCATGATTGTTTTAAGGGTTCCTTTTAAGTTAAACACGCTAATAGCGCCGGTCCATCTACCAATCATTAAACTACCCCAGTAAAGAGATATGTATTTTGAAATGGCACTTTCATCAAGCCCTTCGGCTGTTAGGTAGCCTGGTATTTTTAATAGGGCTCCAAAATTATTGTCGATGGTTACTTCTACACCCACATACACGAAAATGCCAATCATACCATAAATGAGTTGTGGATATTTCATAGCACCCCAGCCATCATTATTTTTAATCGCACTAGCGTTAGAATAAAATAATACACCTACCACTGAGGCAAGTGATATTAGTAATAAAGTAAGTTTAGAAACTTCAGTAAATTGACCAACAACAATGATCGCACCAATTAAAAGTGTCATCATTAATAAACTAGATGATGCTTTGTTTGCTTTTTCAAAAGCTTCATCATTTTTACCGTCTGGTAAATTAGAAAATGTAAAAAATAAAGCAACGGCTGCAAACACACCCGCAACAATTAGGTACAAAATATTAATGTTGGTAACTGTTACCACGGCAGCTTTACTATCTGCTGTTCCAAATAAAAAGAAGCTCACAATGATAGGGCCTAGTGTGGTTCCTAATGAGTTAATACTTCCGCCTAAATTTAATCGGTGCGAACCAGTAGATGGATCCCCAAGTGAAATAGCAAATGGTTGAGCTGCAGTTTGTTGCAATGAAAAGCCAAGTGCTACCACAAAAAAGGATGCTAGTATCGCAGGGAATGAATTGGCATTGGCAGAAGGTATAATTAATAATGCGCCTACCACCGAAATAAGTAGTCCGTATATGATGCCTTTTTTATATCCAATTTTGTTGAGTAAGTCTTTGCCTAAAACGTTGGAAAAAATAAACAGGATGAGTGAGCCAATAAAATATGCACCATAAAATGCTGATCCAATAAGTTGCGACTCAAAATTATTAAGGTTGAAATGTGTTTTACAGAAAGGAATAAAAATACTGTTAGAAGCAGCAATAAATCCCCAAAAGAAAAATACCATCACGAGGGTTGTTAATGCACCGGTGTTGGTGGGTTGTTTTGTTTGGCTCATATCAATCGTTTAATTTGTTAGTAGGCTCTAAAATAATAATAAAATAGGTACCGAAAAAGTAAAACTAGAATTTGTAGGCATAGAATAAATGCTTACATTAGTTGTAAACCTATAAATAGCGCTATGGAAGTGGTTAATATCAGTGCCGAATGTTACCCAGTGGCTAAGGCTGGCGGCCTTGGAGATGTTGTGGGAGCGCTACCAAAATACCAACATAAAGCAGGTATTACCTCAAAAGTGGTGATGCCCATGTACCGTACACCCTTTTTATATGCATCTAACTGGGTCGTAGATTTTAAGGCCAAAGCATTTATGGGCGCTTGGGAATTTGAATACACCATTATTAAAGAAGCCAACAATAAACTAGGTTTTGACTTATACCTTGTAGATATCCACGGCCTTTTAGATCGTCAAAAAATTTATGGATACCCCGATGATGCCGAGCGTTTCACTGCTTTTCAAATTGCGGTAGTACACTGGATGTCACATTGGAATCACAAGCCAACTGCCGTGCATTGTCACGATTATCACGCAGGGCTCATCCCATTTATGATGCAGCACTGTTATGATTATCAAAATTTGAAAGAGGTGCCAACCGTATTAACAATACATAATGCGCAGTATCAGGGTTGGATGCCTTGGGCGCAGTCTTTGTTAATTCCAAGATGGGATTTGTCTAAAAAAGGATTACTTGATTGGGGGGGTAGTATCAATCCACTCGCCGCTGCCATTAAATGCGCATCAAAAGTTACAACGGTAAGTCCAAGTTATATGCAGGAGCTCATGCACAATGCCAATGGGCTAGAAACATTAATTGCCGCCGAAAAAAATAAATGTGTTGGTATTTTAAATGGGATAGATCATGAGGTTTGGAATCCAGCTACAGATACTTATTTAACCGCTCATTTTGATGTTAAAACGGTAACTAGCGGAAAGCAAAAAAACAAACAAAATATTTGCGATCAGTTTGGATTAGATCCTACTAAGCCGCTTTTTGTTTTTATTGGAAGACTAGTTGGTGAAAAAGCCGCCGATGTTTTACCTGGAGCGCTACACAAAGCGATTCAAACCTATGGTACAAAAGCGTCGTATATGATTTTAGGAAGTGGAGAGCCTGCAGTAGAAACAGCCATATCAAATTTGGCCCATGCCAATGATCATATTGTAAAAGTTAGTTTAGGATACAACGAATCGTTGAGTCATGGGCTCTATGCAGCCGCCGATTTTTTACTCATGCCATCAAGGGTAGAACCTTGTGGTTTAAATCAACTCTATGCCATGCGTTATGGGACGGTACCTATGGTGCGTAGTACAGGAGGATTACAAGATACGGTTGTAGATATGGGAGATGAGGGCGGTTATGGAATCAGGTTTACGCATGCCAGTGAAAACGATATTGTAGATTCTATTGGGCGTGCCATTGAAGTTTTTGACAATAAAAAACATTTGTTATGGATGCGTGAACGGATGATGCAAATTAACCATAGTTGGGAACAAACGGTTCAGTCCTATACGCGGGTTTACGATTCAATATAACATGGATATAAAAAATAAAAGTATGAGTACGATTTCAAAATCAGTGTTGGCTGTTATTTTAGGCGGTGGCGCTGGCTCTAGATTATTTCCATTAACAGTGAGTAGATCCAAGCCTGCCGTTCCAATTGCAGGAAAGTACCGACTTGTAGATATTCCTATTAGTAATTGTATTAATAGTCATATCAACCGCATGTTTGTATTAACGCAGTTTAATTCGGCATCACTTAATAAACACATCAAAAATACCTATCACTTTAGTGCTTTTAGTAGTGGCTTTGTAGATATTTTGGCAGCGGAACAAACACCCGATAATCCAGGATGGTTCCAAGGTACCGCCGATGCTGTTCGTCAATCACTACGTCATATTTCAAATTTAGATTTCGATTACATTTTGATTTTAAGTGGCGATCAACTTTATCAAATGGACTTTAGCGAAATGTGGCAAGCGCATATTGCTAAAGGTGCCGATATTTCTATCGCTACCATTCCAGTTGATCGTAGAGACGCGCCCGAGTTTGGTATTTTAAAAACCAACAATGAAAATTTAATTACTTCTTTTATAGAAAAGCCATCACCAGACCTGCTACCTGATTGGACTAGTGATACAGGTGCAGCCATGCAGGCAGTGGGCAAAAATTATTTAGCGTCGATGGGTATTTATATTTTTAGTAAAAAAGCCTTGTATCATTTGCTTAACCAAGTGCATCCAAACGCCACCGATTTTGGTAAAGAAATTATGCCGCAGGCCATTGGATCTTATAAGGTCGTGAGTTTCCAATACGATGGCTATTGGACCGATATTGGAAATATTTATTCATTTTTTGAAGCCAACATTGGTCTCACCGATGATGTACCCCAATTTAACTTATTTGACAATGCTAAAACGGTGTATAGCAGGGCCCGAATGCTACCTCCTGCAAAAATTAGCGGTACTAGGCTTAACAAAAGTATCATTGCCGAAGGGTCCATTATTTTAGCTGATGCCATCGAGCAATCTGTGGTTGGTATTCGCGCTCGAATTGGAAGTGGCACCACCATTAGTAATGCATATATTATGGGTAACGATTATTACGAAACCCTCGAACAAATTCATGAAAATACGGCTGCTGGAAAGCCGCTGATAGGTATTGGTGAGCGCTGCATAATAGAATCTGCCATTATTGATAAAAACTGCCGCATAGGTAACGATGTAATTATAAAAGGAGGGAAGCACCTCGCCAACACCGATCATCCGCTGTATGCGGTTAAAGATGGCATTGTGGTGGTTAAAAAAATGGCCATTTTACCCGACGGTTTTGTGATTGAATAAGTATTTGGATAGGTTTTTTACCTATTTTAGTGGATATGTATTTTTTACACATTGCTAAATACGATTGCTATGTCAAATACGGTTTCTAAACCAAGGTTAAGCTTAGGCCAAATCTTTTTTATGAGTTTTGGTTTTTTGGGTATTCAATTTGGGTTTGCACTTCAAAATGGTAATGCCAGCCGAATACTTCGTTCATTTGGTGCCGATGTAGATCAACTCCCTGCGTTTTGGATTGTTGCACCACTCATGGGTATGCTCGTGCAACCCATCATTGGACATTACAGTGATAGAACTTGGAATAGAATTGGAAGAAGAAAGCCCTACTTTTTAGTAGGCGCCCTACTTTCTTCTATTGCACTTTTATTTTTACCCAACTCAGGTGCGGTTGCGTCTGTTGTTCCAGCACTTTGGATTGGCGCAGGTATTGTAATGATTATGGACGCTTCATTTAATGTGGCGATGGAACCTTTTAGAGCACTGGTAGCAGATAATTTACCAGATTCACAAAGTACGAGTGGGTTTGCGGTTCAAACATTTTTAATTGGTGTAGGCGCCGTTGCGGGATCTGAACTTCCAGGATGGTTGGCAAAACTTGGATTCTCGCAAGAAGCAGGCCCATCGGGCGTAGCAGACAATATCAAGTATGCATTTTATATTGGGGCGGCAGTATTTATTATAGCCATTTTAGTAACGGTATTTTTTTCTAAAGAATATCCACCTGCACAGTATGAGCAGTATCATGGTGAACAATCAGAGGCAACAAAAAAAGCAGGTTTGTCAGAAATTTTTGTTGATTTCAAAAAAATGCCACGCACCATGAAGCAACTAGGGCTGGTTCAATTTTTTTCTTGGTTTGCACTTTTTAGTATGTGGGTATTTACAACAGATGCGGTAGCAACACATGTTTATAAATTATCTGGTGATGATGTTTTATCAGTGGCATATAATGAGGCAGGTAATAAAGTGGGTTCTGCATTTGGTACCTATAATTTAGTAGCTGCTATTTACGCATTATTTTTACCGGTGGTTGCTAAATTTTTAGGCCGAAAAGGGACACACGCATTTTCTTTGTTTGCAGGAGGAATTGGTCTAGTTTCTATTTATTTTATTACCGATCCAGCCATGCTCACCTATTCTATGATTGGCGTAGGACTGGCATGGGCTAGTATTTTAGCCATGCCGTATGTGATTTTATCAGGCTCTATTCCGGCTGGAAAACTTGGTATATACATGGGTATTTTTAATTTCTTTATAACACTTCCTCAAATTGTTAATGGCATTTGCGGTGGTTGGATTGTGAAGCATATTTATGGGGGACAACCCATTTATGCGATTGTATTAGCAGGGTTTTTAATGCTATGCGCAGCAGTCAGTGTTTTATTTGTGTATGATCCTGGTGCATCAAAACTGGCCAGTAAATAATTGATTGAATTTTGAAAATAATAAACATGAAAAAAATTATTTCTTTTGTAACCTTTGTGTGTTTTGTAAATTTTGTTTTTGCACAGCAAGTGAGCTTGTATCCTACCAATTGGTTTGTTGGTATGAAACTAAATAAAGTACAATTGCTTTTAAGAAGCGATGATCCTAATTTTTCAAAAGCAACATTTTCTGTTAAGTATCCGGGTGTGACCTTAACCAAAACCCACAGCTTTACAAACGGTAAATATGTGGCGCTTGATCTTACAATTGCTCCAACTGTAAAAGCGGGTAATGTAAAAATTAGTGCTACAAACGCCGGTAAAGTAAACGTATACGACTGGGCTTTATTAAATAGAAGAGAAGGCAACGGAACAAAATTTGCACAAGGTGTTCGTAGTGAAGATGCTGTTTATTTACTGATGCCAGACCGTTTTAGCAACGCAGATAAAACCAATGATGCATTTAAAGACATGCGTGATAGTGTTGCGAATCCAAGCGATATACTCCTTCGTCATGGAGGTGATTTAAAGGGGGTAGAAAATCATTTAAATTATATCAAGGAGCTGGGTATGACTTCTATTTGGATGTGTCCCATTATTGAAAATGATATGCCACAAAGTAAAGAAGCTGCAGGATGGATGAGTGGTTATCATGGCTATTGGTTTACCGATCATTACAAAGTGGACAAGCGTTTTGGCGGTAACGAGGCGTACAAATCTTTATCGGATGCGATGCATAAGAATGGATTAAAATTAATTCAAGACGCGGTATACAATCATGTTGGTGATAAGCACTGGATGCATGAAGATGCCCCAGCTCTTGATTGGATCAATCAGTGGAATAGCTACACGGGTAGTACACACAGAGAAGAAACCGTGTATTCAAATAATGGAAGCGCTATTGATAAAAAGAAAATGTTAGATGGTTGGTTTGTGCCACATTTACCAGATGTTAATCAGCGCAACCCTTATGTTTCAAATTATTTAGTTCAGCACGCCATTTGGACAACCGAAACATTTGGTGTTGATGGTTGGAGGGTAGATACCTATAAATATTGCGATGAGGCGTTTATGAACCGTGTAAATGATGCATTAATGCTTGAATATCCAAAGCTTACTATTTTTGGTGAAACTGTTTCTAGATCTGTTACGGGTACCGCTTATTTTACGCGCAATACCATGGATGTTCCTTTTAAACATAATGTAGAAGGTGTTACTGATTTCCCTGTGCATTACAGTTTTTTAGATGCCGTAAACCAGCCATTTAGTTGGGACAATGGGTTGTCTAAATTGTATGTGACTTTATCGCAAGATATTTTATACAAGAATCCATTAAACAATAGTATTTTCTTAGACAATCACGATAACAACCGTTTTTTATCGATGGTGGGAGAGGATTATAATAAATTTAAAATGGGTATTGGTTTATTGTATACAACCCGCGGTATTCCCCAGTTGTACTATGGTACAGAAATTCTCATGAAAAACTTTATGAACCCAAGTGATGCCATGGTGCGTCTTAATTTTCCGGGTGGATTTCCGGGTGATGCGGTTAATAAATTTGAAGCGAGTGGCAGAAACGTAAAAGAAAATGAGGCCTTTAATTTTGTAAAAACAATTGCCAATTTTAGAAAAGGATCGCCTGCATTAACAAAGGGTAGTACGACCATGTTTGTTCCTAAAGATGGCTATTTTGTTTATTTCAGAAAAGCGGACAACCAAACTATTATGTGTGTCGTAAATAGTAACGATAAAGCACAAGACGTCCAGTTTTCTGATTATGCCGAACTAACAAATGGTTTTAAAGGCGGAAAGGAAGTGGTAACGGGTTATCAGATAGGTACGAATTTTTCTATTCCAGCAAAGCAAATGTGGATTATTGAATTGAATAAATAAAGGTTGTACCTTACACCAAACAAAAACATTGGAAACCGCCACTCCTTCAAATCCATCGCAAGCATCTGTTTGGGAATACTCCTTATTTTCAGAAACGGATGTGCGTAATTTTCAGGCGGGCACGCATTACCAGTTGTACAATGTTTTTGGTAACAAACAAATAGATGTAAACGGTACAAGCGGGACGTATTTTGCGGTATGGGCACCAAGTGCTACCGCTGTTTTTGTTACTGGTAATTTTAATGGATGGAATGAAATGTCTCATCCGCTGCATGTTAGGCCAGATGCTTCTGGTATTTGGGAAGGTTTTATTCCGGGGGTAGCAGCGGGGGAACTATACAAATACCATATTCACGGATTTGAAGGTGTACAACTTAATAAGGCAGATCCGTTTGCACATTACGCCGAAAAAAGACCGGATACGGCATCCATTACTTGGCAAACAAATTATAATTGGTCCGATCAAAATTGGATGGAGCATCGTAAAAATAAAAATGCATTAGATGCTCCTATTTCGGTGTACGAAATGCATTTGGCGAGTTGGATGCGTCCTTTCCCTTCCGATGAAGGAAGTTACAATACCTATGCGCAAATAGCGGAAAGGTTGGTGCCCTATGTAATTGAAATGGGCTTTACCCACATTGAGCTCATGCCTGTTATGGAACATCCATTTGATGGAAGTTGGGGTTATCAGGGTACTGGATTTTTTGCGCCTACTTCTAGGTTTGGAAACCCACAAGATTTTGCAGCATTTATCAATGCTTTTCATAACGCAGGTATTGGTGTTATTTTAGATTGGGTACCATCTCATTTTCCGTACGACGCTCACGGACTTTATTTATTTGATGGCTCGCATACCTACGAATACGCCGATATGCGCAAGGGGTTTCATCCCGATTGGAATTCTTATATTTTTAATTATAAACGTGGCGAAGTAAAATCTTTTTTAATTAGTAGCGCCCGTTTTTGGATCGATCAGTTTCATATTGATGGACTTCGGGTGGATGCTGTTAGTTCTATGTTGCGCTTAGATTATAGTAGAAAAGCAGGTGCCTGGGAACCCAATGAATTTGGGGGTGATGGTAATTTAGAAGCGGTTGCTTTTATTAAAGATTTAAATGAAACACTCTATCGTGATTTTCCGGATATTCAAACCATTGCAGAAGAAGCCACCGATTGGCCAGGGGTTAGTAAGCCAACATCTATGGATGGACTTGGTTTTGGTATGAAATGGATGATGGGATGGATGCATGATACCCTAGATTATTTTAAAGCAGATCCGCTGATGCGCTCCGGGCTTCAAGATAAATTTTCATTTAGTATGATGTACTATTACGATGAAAATTTTATGCTACCCTTAAGTCATGATGAAGTGGTACATGGCAAGAGCCCGATGATTTATAAAATGCCCGGTGATGAATGGCAGAAGTTTGCCAATTTAAGGTTACTGTATACCTACATGTATATGCATCCGGGAGCCAAGCTCTTGTTTATGGGTAATGAGTTTGCAGCTACCACCGAATGGAATTATAAAACAGAACTTCCTTGGCATTTGCTAGCGCACCCAAGTCATGGCGGTATGAAATATTGTGTGCAAAAGCTAAACGAGTTGTATACCTCAAAGCCTGCTTTGTATGAACTTCAATTTGACCCTACTGGTTTTGAATGGATAGACTTACAGCACAGATCCGAATCTGTAATGGCCTTTAAACGTAAAGGAAAAAATCCTGCTCAGGATATTGTTGTTGTTATCAATGCTACGCCTGTTGTAAGGCATGATTGGAAAATAAGTGTGCAAGGAAAACAGGAGTGGCAGGAAATATTTAATAGTGACCATCAAGATTTTTGGGGAACGGGAGTTGTCTACAATCCAGCTATACCATGTGTTTGCGTAGATACTCAAAAAAACTGGTATGAACTTACTTTACAGCTCCCTGCTTTAAGCGCGGTTGTATTGCAATAATTAGTTGACAATTGGTAACTGCAAACAAAATGTTGTACCCTTTCCAAGTTCTGTTTGTTTGATGAATAATTTACCTTTATGGTAACTTTCCATAATTCTTTTACTCAGTGGAAGTCCGAGTCCCCAACCACGTTTTTTGGTAGTGTATCCTGGTTCAAAAATTTGATTCGCAGTTTCACTATCCATGCCTTTGCCGGTATCTGTAATTGTAACAATCACCTGATTGTTTTGCACCGAAGCCAAAATGGTAATTTTACCAGTGCCTTCTGTAGCATCAAGTGCATTTTTAATTAGATTTTCTAATACCCAGTCGAAAAGTGGCGCTGAAAGCATTACAAAAACTTCGGCAGGTAAATTACATTCAAATACAACCTGCTTACTGGATCTAAGTTTCATGTAAGCTACCATTCTTTCAATTTCAATAAATGGATTGCAACGTGTAAGTTGTGGGGCACTTCCAATTTTCCCAAAACGATCCGAAATAAGTTGTAGCCTTTCAATGTCTTTTTCAATCTCAAAAACAATGGGGTCTTTGGTTTCTTTTTCTTTTAATAAAGTAATCCATCCCTGAAGGCTAGAAACCGGCGTGCCAAGTTGATGTGCCGTTTCTTTGGCCATACCTAGCCATAATTTATCCTGCTCATTTTTATACCGTGAACGTAATGAGCTTACTGCGATAAATACAAATAAAGCAACAATAAGAAGTTGAATGTACGGGTACCATTCTACTTCTTGTAATAGTTTACTAGGACCATAGTAATAGTGGTTGGCTACATATGGCGAGTCACTAATAACCACAACGATGGGTTCTTTAGAATACTTTTTAAATTCTGCTAACTTTTTTATCAGATACAAGCTATCTGATGCAATGCTTGCCGTGTCGAGGTTAAGCGCGTTGCCGGTAGGGACCTCTTTTTCACTGGTTTCAATGATGGGGATGTCTTCGTTGTCGGCACTAATTTGTGTGGCAAGATTTAAGTTGCTACTGTCTTTACTACTTAAAATGGTTTGTTGCGCTTGTATCCATTCGCGTACATATTTTTTTTCGGTGTTGGCAATTTTACTTGCTACATAGGTCGAATAAAATATAGTGGCGCATACAAAAAGTATGGCAATAAATACGAGTAAGCCCGACCATTTATATTGTTTCATGGTCAATTAAAACAAGCCACCTTTT
>Ga0208597_1000014_pt1 | contig 63309 bp, 57 predicted proteins | sample LakMenEpi05May12_FD_150673 | JGI IMG/M metagenome (GOLD analysis project Ga0208597, IMG submission 150673) | Freshwater microbial communities from Lake Mendota, WI - 05MAY2012 deep hole epilimnion (SPAdes) | ecosystem: Environmental > Aquatic > Freshwater > Lake > Epilimnion/Euphotic zone ...
CTGCGCCACCAGACAGTGATGCAAGTTCTACGGCGAGAATTTCATCAGGTGCTGGCTTCAGGCGCGACGGTGCACCATCCCACCATCCACCGAACAAACGCCAAATGTTTCTGACAACAAACTCTGGTTCGTCATAGAGCGGGCGAAGATATGGCTTGCCAAGTGTGGCTTCGGGTACGCGCACTGTGTGGATAATGGTATTTAGTGTTTCGCCGGCATTCATCATGGTGACGACGTCGCGCACAAGGTTCTCTAATGCAGTTGCAATTTCGTCGAGCACTCGCGCGATTCTCTCTTTGCCAGCAATTGGTAACCCATGAGCGGGGAGTAATAGCTCAGGACCCTTTGCGATCATGGCGCGTAATGCTGCAGCCCACTCAATTGGCCAACGCTGAACCTTTTGCGGGTTACCGGCATTTGGGAAATTCCAGATGACGAAGTCGCCCGATGCGATCCACTTCTTTTCAGGAAACCATGACCATAAGTGATCGTCTGTTTCGCCGCGACCATGGTGAAACTCAACTTCGGTGTCACCGAATTTCATGGAGGCAAACGTGTCAACAACATCGGTGGTGTCAAGAGTATTGCGCGGAATGAAGTCACTGAGTCGTGGTGCGCCGTCTGCGGGCCGTAGGTCATTCATGATGCTGTTGACATCACCACGGATGCCACCAAACTGACGTGCATTGATTGCAACGTTCCAGTCATTGGTGTATCTGTAGCGATCAAAGCGCTGCTGCACATTTTTGTGACCAATTACGCGCGGTGCTTGATGTCCAAGTGCTGCAGCATTTGCTCCGAAGGCGACGCTTCCACCAACGTGATCAACATGGCCATGCGTGTAGACCAAAGCATTGAATGGGTCCGATGACCAAGAACGAATGGAGTCAACTACTTGCTGGCCTGTATTGACGTGGCTGGTGTCGAAACATACAAGTCCATCGCCAGAATTCCAAGTGATCACGTGGCTGAAGGATTCAACTATGGCGAGTCCTTCGGCGATTTCTGAAAGTTCACCACTTGTTCTGTTAACTGGTTCGTCAGCTTTGCCTGAGTCAACAATGCGGGTACTGAGAGCGAGTAGATCAGCCATGGCTACATCTTAGGCAAGCCGAGAAAGCGTTCTCCCAAGATGTTGCGCATCACGTTTGATGTTCCACCCATGATGGTGTACCCGGGGCTGTATGCGAGCCCTTTTGCTGCTTCGTCCCAGATCATTGCGTTGGCACCCATTGCGCGTGAAACGAATTCGTCGACTCGTTGCTGGTGCTCTGTGCAGAAACATTTAGTTGCAGCAGAGAATCCGGCAGGTGCCTGCTTCAGGGTTTCACGAATCACCAAGATGCGACCAATGCGGTATCCGATTTCGAGTGCTGCAATTTCTTGGCGAACTGTCCGGTTCGTTTTGTCAACCATTGCGCATGCTTCTTGGAAGAGGAAGTAGTTCGAGACAAGTCTGTCGATGCCACCGCGTTCGTGCTCAAGCTGACGCATGGTCTGAGAAAACGCAGCGCCTTGCTTTCCGACAAGGTTTCCCTTAGGTACGCGAACATCTGTATAAAACACTTCACAGAAATGACGGTTGGTTGTCATGTCTGTAATGGGTCGCACTTCAATGCCTGGTGTATTCATTGGCACAATAATTTCGCTGATTCCCGCATGTGGTGGCCCGTCGCTGCTGGTGCGGCAAATGAGATAGCAATAGTCAGCATCGGCGCCGAAACTGGTCCAAATTTTTTGGCCGTTGATGACCCATTCGTCGCCGTCGTCTTCGGCAAAAGTCTTCAACGATGCAAGATCGCTTCCGGCATTTGGTTCGCTCATGCCGATGCACCACGTTGTTTCGCCAGCCAAAATGCCAGGCAGGAATTCTTTTTGTTGTTCCGGTGTTCCGTACTGAATGAGTGCTGGTCCCATTTGACGGTCACCAAACCAACTAGCTGCAATTGGAGCGCCCGCTTTGATCATCTCTTCACCCACGATGAGACGCTCGATAGGGGGTCGTCCGCCACCACCGAACTCGGTTGGCCAAATGAGACCAATCCAGCCGTGAGAGGAGAGCTCGCGCGAGAACTCTTTTGAATACCCGTTCATCCACGAAGCGGTATCGCGTCCGTATCGGGCTACGCCATCGGCTGCGACGGCAGCTGCCTTCTCGCGAAGGGCAATGTGTTCAGGGCTCCACTCAAAATCCATTAGAGAAGATGGTAGGGCGCAGCCCCGCGTGAAACGCTATTGTGTACAAGTCTGATACAAGTGAGATTCGGCACACTGCCGACACAAAGAATGAGGTGTTCCCGTGGCAAAGATCAAGGTTGAAAATACGGTCGTCGAACTCGATGGCGATGAAATGACTCGCATCATCTGGCAGTTCATTAAGGACCGCCTCATCGTGCCGTACCTCGATATCAATCTTGAGTACTACGACCTTGGTATGGAGCACCGCGATGCAACAGATGACCAAGTAACGATCGATTCAGCCAATGCAATCTTGAAGCATGGCGTTGGCGTGAAGTGCGCCACCATCACCCCAGACGAACAACGTGTTGAAGAGTTCGGTTTGAAGAAAATGTGGAAGTCGCCAAACGGCACGATTCGTAACATTCTTGGTGGAGTTGTATTTCGCGAGCCAATCATTTGTTCAAACATTCCTCGCCTCGTTCCGGGCTGGACCAAGCCAATCGTTATCGGTCGTCACGCGCATGGTGACCAGTACAAGGCAACAGACTTCAAAGTTCCGGGCGCTGGCACGGTCACAATGACCTACACGCCGGAAGACGGCAGTGAGCCAATGCAGTTTGAGGTTGCCAAGTTCGGCAAAGACGGTGGCGTCACCATGGGTATGTACAACTTCAACGACAGCATCCGCGACTTTGCCCGCGCGTCGCTTCGTTATGGCTTGTCACGCAATTACCCCGTGTACATGAGTACCAAGAACACCATCTTGAAGGCCTATGACGGTCAGTTCAAAGATTTGTTCGAAGAAGTTTTTGTTAATGAGTTCAAAGCTGACTTCGATAAAGCAGGTCTTACGTACGAGCACCGCCTCATTGACGACATGGTTGCATGTGCGATGAAGTGGGAAGGCGGATACCTCTGGGCATGTAAGAACTACGACGGAGACGTGCAGTCAGACACCGTTGCACAAGGTTTCGGTTCGCTTGGTCTGATGACTTCAGTATTGATGACACCAGATGGCCGCACCGTTGAAGCTGAAGCTGCACACGGAACAGTGACTCGTCATTATCGCGAACACCAAAAGGGCAACAAGACATCAACGAATCCTGTTGCATCGATCTATGCATGGACTGGCGGCCTGAAGCACCGCGGCAAACTAGACAACAACCCGAAGCTTCTTGAATTTGCTGAACTTCTCGAGCGTGTGTGCGTGGAGACAATTGAAGCTGGCGAAATGACAAAGGATCTTTCGATTCTCATTTCTAAAGATGCTCCATGGTTGACAACTGAAGACTTCCTCGAAGCACTTGATCGTCGCCTTCAAGCAAAGATGGCCTAAACACCATGCGCGCTGTAGTCCTTCGTTCTCACGGAGGGCCAGACGTTCTCCAATTCGAAGATGTTGCATCACCAATCATTGGTGAGCAGGACATTTTGGTCACGGTTGCTGCGACAGCGCTGAACCGCGCGGATCTTCTGCAACGAATGGGCTTTTACCCGAACCCATTTCCTAGTGGACCCGAAATCCCTGGTCTCGAATTTGCTGGCACAGTTGCTGCAATTGGTGACAAAGTCACCGCGTGGTCAATTGGTGATCGCGTGATGGGTATTACTAGCGGTGGTGCATATGCGGAACAGCTTTCAATCCATGAGCGCCAAGCAATGGCTGTGCCATCAGGTGTGTCGTTGCATGATGCAGCAGGAATTCCCGAAGTATTCATTACTGCATGGGATGCGCTTGTTGTGCAGGGTGGTCTCACCTCTGGTCGTTGGGCAATGGTGCATGCAGGTGCGTCTGGCGTAGGCACCGCTGCAATTCAAATATGTAAAGCCATAGGTGCACGCATTGTTGTTACGTGTTCGGGCGGAAAAGTTGAAGCGTGTCGTGCGTTAGGTGCTGATGTAGTTGTTGATTACGGAACACAAGACTTCGTTGCTGAGGTTGCAACTGCAACTGGTGGTGCTGGAGTCGATGTCATTCTTGATGTCATCGGTGGCGACTATGTAGAACGCAATGTTGCATCACTTGCCGTGAAGGGCCGCATAATTCAAGTTGGCGTAATGGCTGGTAAGCCGGTGCCGTTCAATGTTGGGTTGCTGCTCGGAAAGCGTGCATCAATTACGGGCACTGTGTTGCGGGCACGACCTCTTGAAGAAAAGATCGCTATCAGTCAGCGATTCGCTTCCGAGATGTTGCCGCTGTTTTCAACTGGTCAGTTGAAGCCAGTAATCGACTCTGTGTATGCGTTTGCAGATATAGCTTCAGCTCATGAATACATGGCCACTAATGGCAATGTAGGCAAAATCGTAATTACCGTCGCCTGACGGACGTATTAGCGCTTCGCAGCAGGAACGTACGGGCGCTCGTCGTGGCCGGTGTACCACTGGCGAGGACGGCTGATCTTTTGTTCTTTGTCGTTCAACAGTTCTTGCATGTGAGTAAGCCAGCCAACCGTGCGGGGGATGGCGAACAACACGGTGAACATGTCTACTGGGAAACCGAGTGCTTGGTAAATGAGCCCCGAGTAAAAGTCAACGTTCGGGTACAGCTTGCGCTTGATGAAGTACTCATCGTTCAGTGCCACTTTTTCAAGCTCAAGTGCGATATCAAGAAGTGGGTTCTTTCCTGTCACTTCAAAGACGTCGTATGCAGCCTTCTTGATGATGGTGGCGCGAGGGTCAAAGTTTTTGTAGACGCGATGGCCGAAGCCCATCAACTTGCCTTCGCCAGCCTTCACGCTTTCAACGAACGCAGGAACATTCTTGATGTCACCAATCTCGGTGAGCATACGAACAACTGCTTCGTTGGCCCCACCATGAAGTGGGCCGTATAGAGCTGCAGCTGCAGCAGCAGTAGCTGTGTACGGGTCTGAGTTGGCGGAGCTAACAACTCGCATTGCTGTGGTTCCACAGTTTTGTTCGTGGTCGGCGTGGAGAATGAACAGAACATCCATTGCATGGGCAAGGACTGGGTTGACCTTGTAGTCATCACCAATCTTGAACATCATGTTGAGGAAGTTTTCGCCGTATGACAACGCATTGTTTGGAGAGACAAAGGGGAGTCCCTGGCTAAAGCGGTAACACATCGCGGCGATGGTTGGAACCTTCGCAACTAGGCGCACTATCTGCTTTTCGAGTGAGTCCTTATCAAAGATGTCCTTTGCGTCGTCATAGAAAGTTCCGAGTGCCGCAATTGCAGAAATGAACATGCCCATTGGGTGAGCGTCGTAATGGAATCCGTCAACAAAACGCTTACGCATGTTTTCGTGAATCATGGTGTGATGCGTGACATCAAGTTCCCATTTTTCAAGCTCTTGCGTGGTTGGCAGTTCACCCTTGATTAGTAGGTAGGCGACTTCAAGAAATGTTGATTGAGCTGCAAGCTGCTCGATAGGGATTCCGCGATAGCGAAGAATGCCGGCATCGCCGTCGAGGTAAGTAATGGAGGAGGCACAAGATGCAGTTGAGAGGTACGCAGGGTCGTACATGAAAAGGCTTGGGTCTAATTCGCGCAAAGCGGCTGAACTAAAGACTCCGCCTGTGATGGGAACGGTTACTGTTTTTCCGGTTCTGTCATCTGTGATGGTGATTGTGTCAGTCATGTGGGATCTCCTCGACTGTAATTTTTGCGTGCGAGGGCTTTCTCCCCCGCAGACAGGTTAGGCGAACGGGCAGGCTGAAACCCACTCAAACGGGTGAACAGAGAACTACAACGGGGTGTTGTCGTGTTTGCGAGAAACTAAACGTTCGCGTTTGTCACGAAGCATGTGAAGCGCTGCACAAATCTCTCGGCGGGTATCTGCTGGGTCAATAACGGCGTCGATATAACCACGCTCGGCAGCGATGTACGGGTTCAATAGTCGGGTTGAATAGTCAGCTTCAAACTCGGCCCGTTCTTCGGGGGTTGCTCGGCGTTGCAGAATTGCCGCAGCCTGGCCAGCACCCATGACTGCTAATTCGGCGCATGGCCACGCAAGACACAAGTCGTTGCCCATCTCTTTTGAGTCCATCACGATGTAGGCACCGCCGTAGGACTTGCGCAGAACAATACAAATGCGGGGCACGGTGGCCCGAGCGTATGCAAATACCAATTGTGCGCCGTGGCGAATCATTCCGCGCCACTCAAGATCCTTGCCCGGATAAAAGCCAGGAGTGTCGACCAATGTGAGTACGGGAATGTTGAATGCATCACAGAACGCGACAAATCGAGCAGCCTTTTGCGAAGCCGGAATATCGAGAGTGCCAGCAAGTGAAATTGGTTGGTTCGCAACGATGCCAATGGGGTAGCCAGCCATATGTGCAAATGCGGTGACAACATTGCTGGCCCACCACGGTTTCATTTCGAAGTAAACACCATCATCAGCAATTGATTCGATGACGTGTCGAACGTCGTAACTACCCGTTGATGTTGTGGGGATCAGATTGCCTGCTTCTGGAGTCAATCTGTCGTCAGGGTCAGAAGTAGGGGAAACGAGCGGGAGTTCATCAACTCCAGTGGGAAGGAATTCCAGTAATTCTTCTAACCACAATGTTGCTGCTTCTAAGTCTGCAACAACGACGGAACTGACGCCACTGTGTCGTGCGTGAGTTCCTGCGCCACCAAGTTCGTCAGTGCTGACATCGATACCAGTGAACTCAACAACCATCGTCGGGCCGCTTACAAATGCGTACGCGTCTTCTGTCATTACAACAAAGTCGGATAAGCCGAGAAGGAGAGCGGGCCCAGAGACAGCAGGCCCCGTGACAATGCTGATTGTTGGAACAACACCTGAGCAGTCTGCAAGTGCTTTTGCGGCAGTTCCCCAACCGTGAAGTGCAGCGATGCCTTCAAGAATGTCTGCGCCAGATGACTCCATTTGCACAACAAGTGGAATACCTTTCGTACATGCCGTGTCTGCTGCTGTTGCGATGACATACGAGGCTGCGGCACTGAGAGCGCCACGATGGAACGAGCCATCGACTGTCAGCCACACAACATGTCTGCCTGTAGACAACGCCACGACATTGGCTTGCGCGGCTCCGGGAACTTTGTGTTGTAGTTCCACCACCACGTTCTGAGTGTTGGGCTGGCTTGTACTCACTAGGTACAGACTAGACAGTGAGCGGACCGAGGCTTCCCTTAGTGGGTTTCACGCCGATTTCAAGCGAGATGCCTGGCTGTTTCGGCCCGTGACGGTTCACCATGTCAAACGCTCTGTCACGAACAGCGAGGGTTGCTCTGTTTGGCCGTGGACGAGGGCGCTGCACCCAGCCGACAACGCGCTGGGGTAATTCAGGAACAGGAATTCGCACAAAGTTTCCTTCAAGCCATCCAGGTACAGCACTTGCCGGAACTATTGCAGCACCGAAACCTTCAAACACCAGCGAGGCCATCAGACGAACACCGTCAATTTCTGCTTGCGATTGCAGTGCTACTCCTAGGTTTGCAGCAGCTCTATCAATGATGCGGCGTTGTGCTGTGCCGCGAGGCGCAAGAAGGATCGGATGCAACGACAACTCTTCCAAGCTGATTGTTTTATGGGTAGCTAGTTCATGAGATTTTGGTGCAATAAGAAACAACTCTTCTACGAACAATTCTTTTACATCAAGACTTGAATCAGTAATGGGTAGATGAACAATGGCTGCGTCTATTTCACCGCTAGTCAGTCGCGAAATCAACGAACTTGTTACGCCTTCAACGACTGTGGTGTGCACACCCGGATGGTGACGTTGCAGTGACGCCAAGAGAGAAGGCATCAGCCATCGTGCAGTGGTGCCGATACTTCCGATGCGACATTCACCAGTAGTAGAAGATCCGAGTGAATGAATGTCAGCATCGATGTCTTCCATCTCGTGCAAGATGCGCCGAGCCCGAACCGCCACGATGTCGCCCTCGTCTGTCAGCACGCCAGTCGCACGGTCAATAAGTGACGTTCCGAGTTCTTTCTCAAGGCGGCCGATGTGGGCGGACACGTTCGACTGGACGGTGTCTAGAGCTTTGGCGGCGGCCGAAAAAGTGCCGTGGTCGGCGATAGCGACCAAACTCTGCAATTGCTTGATTTCCACGGGGGAGACCTCGTTTCCGGCCCGGTTTGAGCCTATCTCTAAAAACGATAGCAACTATCGCCCCGTTCAACTTGAATGATGGTGCTATCTCGTGCATAATTTCACTAACAGATCGCGCCGGACATGCCCCCCATCGTCCGGCCGAAAGAACCCAACAAAATGATCCCCCCGATCATGGGTTTCGGTTGAGAGGCCCCGCTTATGCGGGGTCTTTCCCATTTCTAGGCTCATGTCGGAACAGAGTCGTCTTTTGCTGGCATAACCTTCGCTCGTGGCACATGCAGCATTCTTTGATCTCGACAGAACGATTTTGTCTGGTGCATCTGCGCATGTTGTCAGCAGGGTGCTTCGCGAAACAGGAATAGTGACTCGCACAATTCCAGGCGAGTCGTTGATGTATTCAATCTTTGAAACATTTGGTGAGAATTTGCCGTCGATGGTTTTGGGTCGACAAGCAGTACTTGCAATGCGTGGACATCGTCGTGATGAGGTGCGAGAAGCTGCGCGAATTGCGGCGCCTGACTTAGTAGCAATGGTGCAGCCGTATGCGCAAAAAGTAATTGACTCGCATCGTGCTGAAGGTCGCAGTGTTGTGCTGGCAACTACTACACCACGAGACTTGATTGAACCGTTCGCAGATCTCATGGGGTTTGACGCAGTGATTGCAACAACGTATGGAGTTGATGCCGACGGTATCTACACCGGAGAACTTGACGGTACTTATGTGTGGTCACGCGGTAAGCGCGATGCTGTGCGTGCGTGGTCACAAGAGAATGATGTTGATCTATCAGGTTCCTATGCCTACAGCGACAGTGTGTTTGATGAGCCATTGCTCGCTTCTGTCGGTTTTCCGCATTGTGTGAACCCAGATTGGCGCCTTCGCCTTATGGCAGCCGCACGTCGCTGGCCGGTGATGCACCTTGATGTTCCACAGGGTGTGGCAAAGGTGCCAGTCATTGGCTTGGAAGCACAACAACTTCTTATGAAGTTCGCACGACCTGAAGTATTCCCGTATGCCCGGTTCACGATTACAGGTACAGAAAACATCCCGAAAGACAGTGCGGCGATTCTGTGTGGAAACCACCGCAGTTATTTCGATATTGCTGCTGTATCGCTTGCTGTTGCAAAGACCGGCCGTGCTGTTCGTTTCTTGGGCAAGAAAGAAGTGTTTGATGCCCCAGTCATTGGGCCAATTGCAACTGCACTTGGTGGTATCCGTGTAGAACGCGGCACTGGCAGCGACGAACCGTTACTTGCTGCTACTGAATTAATCAACGCTGGAGACTTAGTTGCGTTGATGCCACAAGGCACCATTCCTCGCGGTCGGGCATTTTTTGATCCGATTCTGAAGGGCAGGTGGGGTGCAGCCAAACTTGCAGCCGCTACACGTGCGCCAGTTATTCCGATTGGAATTTGGGGAACCGAGAAAGTGTGGCCACGAAATGCCAAACTGCCGAATATTACGAATGTCACTTCGCCACCAGAAGTCATCATTGTGGTCGGTACGCCAGTTCATTTGGGATACACAGATCCAGATGCAGATACCGCTGCAATCATGACTGCAATTAGCGCATTGCTTCCACCAGAGGGGCGCGAGTATTACGAACCGACAGAGGATGAACTACGTCGTTCGTACCCGTCGAATTATGCAGGTGACCCGAACGCCGAAGATGATCGACGTCCGGGAACCGACTAATTATTTCTGAGCTGCAACTTTTGCGCGAACAATGTTCAATGCTGATCCAGCTTTGAACCATTCCACTTGCTCTGGGCTGAATGTGTGTTTTGCTTCGAACTCAACTGTTGTGCCACCAGCTTTTGTGATTGAGCACTTAACTGGTTGATCTGGCACTGGTGGCAAGTTATGCACGTTGATGCGATCAGTTTCTTCAATCAGGTCATATGTCTTTGGGTCGGCGAATGTCAAGGGAACAAGACCTTGCTTCTTCAAGTTGGTCTCGTGAATTCGAGCAAACGAGCGAGCAAAGATGACAACGCCACCACGGAAACGAGGTTCCATTGCAGCGTGTTCGCGTGATGATCCTTCTCCGTAGTTCTGATCACCAATTGCGCACCACTGCACACCTGATTCTCCGTAGTGCTTTGCAATGTCTGGGTAGCTACGACGCGAGCCGTCGATGACGTCAAGGCCTTCGCCCACAGCGCCACCAAATGCGTTGACAGCGCCGATGAACAAGTTGCCAGAAATGTTCTCAAGGTGACCGCGATATGTCAGCCACTTACCAGCTGCTGAAATGTGGTCGGTGGTGCACTTGCCTTGAGCCTTCATCAGAACTGGAAGTCCGATGTAGTCCTTTCCGTTCCATGCAGTGAAAGGCTGAAGCAATTGCAAGCGATCACTAGTTGGGCTGACAGCAACGGTGACGCCACTTCCGTCTGCTGGCGGCGCAGTGAAGGTGTCTTCGCCTTCGTTGTAACCATTTGCAGGAAGAATGTCGCCACGAGGTGCATCAAGCTTCACTTCTGAACCGTCTGGAGCTGTGATGGTGTCAACGCTTGGGTCAAAGTCAAGACGACCAGACAACGCAATTGCCATAACAGTGTCGGGGCTTGTTACAAACGACAGCGTGTTTGCAGAACCGTCAGCACGCTTCGGGAAGTTGCGGTTGAATGAGTTCACAATGCTGTTTGGTTTTGCTGTTTTGTCAGCTGCTCGTTCCCATTGGCCGATGCATGGTCCGCAGGCATTGGCCAGAACTGTTGCACCTACTGCTTCAAGATCTGCAAGTAATCCGTCGCGTTCAATTGTCGCGCGAATCTGTTCACTTCCCGGTGAGATGAGAAGTTCTACTTTTGCTTTCAATCCCTTTGCTGCAGCTTGACGAGCAATTGACGCTGCACGTGTGATGTCCTCGTATGAAGAGTTGGTGCATGAACCAATAAGCGTTGCTGAAACTTCAATTGGCCAGTCGTTTTCGCGAGCGGCCTTACCAACACCGTTTGCGCCAATTTTGTGTGCGCGGTCAGGGGAGTGAGGGCCGTTAATCAGAGGCGTCAGTGAATCGAGATTGATCTCAACCACTTGGTCGTATTGAGCACCAGCATCAGGGCGCAGGTCAGAAGCAACCTTGTCAGCAGCTGCTGCAATGTCTGCACGACCTGTAGCTGACAAATACGCCGACATATTTGCGTCGTATCCGAACACTGAACAGGTGGCGCCGATTTCGGCACCCATGTTGCAGATTGTTGCTTTTCCTGTTGCAGAAATGCTGTCTGCACCATCACCGAAGTATTCAACAATTGCGCCAGTTCCGCCTTCAACGGTGAGAAGGCGAGCAACTTCCAAGATCACGTCTTTCGGACTTGACCAACCAGACAATGTTCCGGTGAGTTTGATTCCAATAACTTTTGGCCAGCGAACATTGAAAGGAAATCCGGTCATCACGTCAACTGCGTCTGCACCACCAACACCAATGGCCACCATTCCGAGCCCACCTGCGTTCGGTGTGTGGCTGTCTGTGCCAATCATCATTCCGCCAGGGAACGCGTAATGCTCGAGAACAACTTGGTGAATGATTCCGCTACCTGGACCCCAGAAACCAACGCCGTATTTGGCGCTCACTGAACGCAAGAAGTCGTAGACCTCGCGGTTCACGTCGTTTGCATCACGAAGGTCAAGCTTTGCGCCTGTCTTTGCAAGAATCAGGTGATCGCAATGCACTGTTGATGGCACAAGTGTTTGTGGCAAGCCTGCAGTCATGAATTGCAACAACGCCATCTGTGCTGTTGCGTCTTGCATTGCAACACGGTCTGGGTTGAAGTCTGCGTAACTGCGACCGCGTTCCATCTCTTGTGTCTTTGGGTCAACAAGGTGGTTGATCAGAATCTTTTCGGCCAACGTAAGTGGACGACCAAGGCGTTCACGACCAAGAGCTGCATTTGCAGGAAGCGTTGCATACACCGCGTTCACGAGAGAAATAGGAGTGCCGGCTGAAACAGTCATAGTGGGCCTTTCACAGGGCAAGAAATATGTACTTGCGTTTTGTCTTGATGTATACAACTATAATACAAGTGCGCACCATTCGCTATCACCAAATCGCTGAAGAACTCAAGGGTCGAGTGATGTCTGGCGCATATGCCGCGGGTCGTTTGCTGCCGAGTGAATCAGACATGTCGGCAGAGTTTTCCGTCAGCCGTGTCACCATTCGAAAAGCATTAGAAGTGTTGCGCGACAGTGGGCTAGTTGATGCCCGCCAAGGTTTCGGCTGGTTCGTTGCCGGAGAAACAGTCCGTCAACCTCTTGCGCGCTTGGCAACCATCGAAGATCAGATGCGGGCGTCTGGCATGACACCGCAACGACAGGTGCTGGAATTCGCTTTTGAAAAAGCACCAGCAGATGTCGCGAAGTCCTTGGGCACATTGCAGGTGTTGCGCGTTCGCCGTATCAATCTTGCTGATGGCGAACCATTTGCGATTGTCACGGTGTGGTGCGCAGCGGAACTAGGGCAACATTTGTCTCGAGCCGATGTCGAGCGTTCTCCTTTTTATGAACTACTTGATATTCCGTTTGCCGGAGCTACGCAAACAATTGGTGCAGATGCTGCAACGCAAGATGAAGCCACTTTGCTTAAGGTTCCGGTTGGTTCGCCAGTGTTGCGTTGTCAACGCACCACGCAAAGCGTTGAAGGAAAAACTGTGCTCGTATCGCGACACGTGTTTCCAGCGCATCGCACTGAATTTGTTGTTGATTTGCCGTTTGTAGAGCAATCAATTGCTCCAAGCGGAATACGCCTTGTCGATTAGGCGAATTGTTTCGCCCAGCCTTGAGCGTCTTTCGCTAGGCCTTCACGAATTGCGTCAAGAACATCGGCACGCAGTCGTTTCTTGCTCGCGGCATGGGCTCCGGCATTAAGTGCAGCGGTTGACTTTGCAAAAGCAATTGCAGTCGGCATCAGATCCGCTTCGTCAACGACTAGGTCAAGGAATCCGGTTTCAACGGCATTGTCGGGTGTGAATACTTCAGCCAACAGAACCGAACGAGTAAGAGCTGCTGGTGTGACACGTTGACGAAGAATCTCGATAGTGGAATACGGCATCGTCATGCCAATCGCAACTTCGTTTGCTGTGTATCTGAAATTGCCCTTGACGCCGATGCGGTAATCAGAACTGAGAAGAATGAAGACGCCCATAGCTATTGCGTGGCCACCACAGGCAATTACGACTGGAGTCGGGAAGCTGAGCAAACGAATTGCTAACTCAAGTCCGCCGTTCAGCATGTCAACTGCGCCTTGGCCCCCTGCAGCAAGAGTCTTCAAATCAAAACCAGCAGAAAGAATTCCGGCTCGCCCTGTGAGGACTACCGGAACACCCGCAGATTCAGCCTGATCAAGTGCCGCATGAATTTCTTGCTGCAATGCAATTGACATCGCATTTGCTTTGCCGTCATCCATAGTGATGACAGCGACGCCATCGGTCAGCGCAAAGGTGACCAACGTGCCCATTGTGTTACCACTTGTCCCAGTGAAGAACTTTGCTAAGAGGCTCACGCTTTGCTGGCTTGAATTCAGTTCCGATTGTGTAGGCAATAGGGAAGAGGCCGCCCTGAGTGACTTTGTCATATGGAATTCCGAGAAGGTCTGCTGCTTCTTTTTCGCCGTCGTTCATAAGGTGAATCGTGGTCCATGCTGAACCCATTGCACGTTCGCGCAATGCAAGCATGAAGCTCCACACTGCAGGAAGAAGCGAGCCCCATGTACTAGCAGCAGCGAATGCAGGCAGGTTGTCAAGACGACCATCAATGCAAGGAATCATGAGCATCGGGGCTTTTTCAAAATTGTCAGCGAGGAATCCGGCTGAGTCACGCACAAGACCCATGCGCTCTCCGCGTGAGTCACCAGCTGCAAATTCGCGACCTGGCATGTTTGCGTACAGTTCCCAGTTCTTGCGGTAGATGTCAGCAAGTGCTTTTTTCTTTGCGGCATCTTCAACGATGATCCAATGCCAACCCTGACTGTTTGAACCGGTTGGGGCCTGGAGAGCAATCTCGAGGCACTCTTCAACAATGGCGCGTTCTACTGGCTTGTCGAAGTCGAGGCGCTTGCGCACACTGCGGGTTGTTTTGAGGACTTCATCGGCTGAAAGGTTTAAATGCATAGGTGGCATTCTGCCACGCGCCGAATAACAAATGACCAGCCGAGGCATGGCAAACTTGTCCCATGAGCGACAGAGTCACAATCTCCATATCCGACGGCATTGCCGATGTCCGGTTCAACCGTGCTGATAAGCGCAACGCCCTTGACGGCGAGCAGTTTCAGGCCATCGTTGATGCTGGTGAGTCACTAAAGACCAACAAGAAGATTCGTGTGGTTGTGTTGTCCGGAGAGGGTGCCTCGTTTTGTGCAGGCCTTGACCTTTCCTCAATGGGCGCAATGGCTGGCGGCGGAGAACGCGACTCAGCAGAGAAGCAGCCATCGGCTGGCGACATGCAAGAGGGCCGCATCACGCACCTTGGTCAGCAATCTGCATGGGTATGGCAAGAAGTTCCAGTGCCCGTTATTGCTGCAGTGCACGGACACGCTCTAGGTGGCGGTTGCCAAATTGCACTTGGTGCAGACATTCGCTTCGCTCATCCGGATACAAAGTTCAGCGTGCGCGAAACCTATTGGGGCTTAGTGCCTGACATGGCAGGCACAGTGCTTCTTCAGGGTCTTGTGCGCCCAGACATCATGAAAGACATTGTGATGTCTGCTCGCATCTTTGATGGTCGTGAAGCACATGAGATTGGTGTTGTCACTCGCTTGTCAGACACTCCTCGCGAAGATGCCTTTGCCTATGCAGCCGAGATCTGCAAGCGCAGCCCAGATGCAGTTCGTGGAGCAAAGGAATTGCTGAACCGCATGACCATGGATTTCGCTGCTGCTCAGTTCGCAGCCGAGCGCCGCATTATTGGCAGCCTGATTGGTGGCCATAACCAGCGTGAATCGGTGATGAGCGACTTCGAAAAGCGCGCTCCTGCCTATATCGACGCCAAGTAAGCAATAATCCCTTGGTGAGGGGCTGCCTACCTCGGTAGTCTTGACTCTGCTCGGGCCAGCGTTGTCCCGGGAGAACACATTTTGATTCTCCGCCGTGCCTGCACGGTTCCTGTAAGGACTAAACGCTTATGAACCCAGACCTCCCGCTTGCCCACGGCTTGTATGACCCACGTTTCGAACACGACGCTTGTGGTGTTTCTTTTGTGGCAAACATTAAAGGTGTGCGCAGTCGCGAGATTGTGACGCTTGGTATCACTGCGTTGTGCAACATGGAGCACCGTGGTGCAACAGGTGCAGAAGCAGAAACTGGCGATGGCGCCGGAATTCTGATTCAAGTTCCCGATGCGTTTTTGCGCGCAGTCGTTGATTTCTCACTTCCAGTTGCTGGTGCGTATGCAGCCGGCTTGGTATTCCTGCCAGCTGACCCAACGCGCGCCGCAACCGCCGTTGCAACAGTTGAGAAAATCATGATCGAAGAAGGCCTTCGTCCACTTGGTTGGCGTGATGTTCCTATCAACCCAGATTGTCTCGGTGCATCAGCTCGCGCGATGATGCCAATCATCCGCCAGTTCTTTGTGGATGATCCTTCTGGCGCACAAGGCATTGACCTTGATCGTAAGATTTTTGTTCCACGTAAGCGCATTGAATCTGCTCTTGTTGGCGACATGCGTACGTACTTCTCCTCATTGTCGTCGCGCACTTTGGTGTATAAGGGAATGTTCACCACGCCAGAACTAGGCGACTTCTTTCCTGACTTGTGGGATGACCGCATGGAGTCGAGCCTCGCTTTGGTTCACAGTCGTTTCTCTACGAACACGTTCCCATCGTGGCCACTTGCACATCCGTACAGGTACATCGCACACAACGGTGAAATCAACACGGTGCAAGGCAACCGCAACTGGATGGCAACGCGTGAAGCATTGCTAGACAGCGACATGATTCCTGGTCTCGAGCGGGCGTTCCCGATTTGCTCCCCAGACATGAGCGACTCTGCAAGCTTCGACGAAGTGTTGGAGCTTCTGCACCTTTCAGGTCGTTCATTGCCTCATGCATTGTTGATGATGATTCCTGAAGCATGGGAAAACAACACCAACATGGATCCGGCACGTCGTGCTTTTTATCGCTTCCATTCTTCCTTGATGGAACCATGGGATGGCCCCGCAGACATCGCGTTCACAGACGGCACATTGATTGGTGCTGTTCTTGACCGCAACGGATTACGCCCAGGCCGCTATTGGGTCACAAGTGATGATCTTGTTGTTCTGGCTTCTGAAGCTGGCGTTCTTGACATTGAACCATCACGCATCATTCGTAAGGGTCGTTTGCAGCCAGGAAAGATGTTCCTTGTTGATACATCACTAGGGCGCATCGTTGATGACGAAGAGATCAAAGCCGATTTGGCTGCACAGCACCCATATGAGAAATGGTTGACAGAAGGTCTCACCGAATTGTCGTCACTTCCTGCCCGTGAACACGTGGTGTACAGCAATGACAGTGTGATGCGTCGTCAACAAATGTTTGGCTACACCGAAGAAGAACTCAAGGTCATTCTTGCGCCTACTGCTCGTACCGGTACAGAGCCTCTTGGTTCCATGGGAACGGATACTCCGATTGCAGTTTTGTCAGACCGTTCTCGTTTGTTGTTTGATTACTTCCAGCAGCTGTTCGCTCAGGTAACGAACCCGCCGCTTGATGCAATTCGTGAAGAAGTAGTTACTGCGATTGGCACAAGCGTTGGTCCAGAAGCAAACTTGTTGGCCCCTGGGCCAGATAGCTGCCGTCAACTTGTTCTGCCATTCCCAATTATTGACAACGATGATTTGGCAAAGATCATTCACATCAATGATGACAATACGCACCCACATCTTGCTGCAGTAGTGATCAGTGGTTTGTACCGCGTTGCCGACGGCGGCGCCGGATTACGTTCAGCTCTTGATGATGTTCGTGCCGAAGTAACTGAAGCAATCATTAATGGCGCACGCATCATTGTGTTGTCTGATCGCAACTCAGACGAGGTGTATGCACCTATTCCGTCGTTGCTGTTGACAAGTGCCGTGCATCACCACCTCATTCGTGAAAAGCGCCGTACACAAGTAGGACTGGTCGTGGAATGTGGCGATGCGCGCGAAGTGCATCACATGGCGTTGTTGGTCGGCTTCGGTGCAGGCGCAATCAACCCGTACCTTGCATTTGAGACGGTTGAGAACATTATTTCGAACGACATGTATTTGCTCGGCTCAATGGATCCGTTGAAGGCCGTGAAGAACTACATCAAGGCTTCCGGCAAGGGCGTCTTGAAAGTTATGTCAAAGATGGGCGTATCAACCGTTGCCTCGTACACGGGTGCACAGATTTTCGAAGCAATTGGTTTGTCAACTGAATTGGTTAACGAATTCTTTACGGGAACTGTGTCGCGCTTGGGCGGCATTGGTCTTGATGAGATCGCCGCTGAAGTTGCAACACGTCATGCGTTGGCGCACCCAACACGTCCTGACCTTCGTTCGCACCGTCGTATTGAACTAGGTGGCGAATACCAGTGGCGCCGCGAAGGCGAGTACCACCTCTTTAATCCAGAGACTGTGTACCGCTTGCAGCACGCCACTCGTTCAGGTCGTTATGACGTGTTCAAGCAATACACGCGTGATGTTGATGATCAATCGGAACGCCTTGCAACTTTGCGTGGTTTGTTCCACCTGCGCACTGGTGATCGTCCGTCAATCTCTATCGATGAAGTAGAGCCAGTCTCTGAAATTGTGAAGCGATTCTCTACGGGGGCAATGAGTTATGGTTCTATCTCTGCTGAGGCGCACGAGAACCTTGCAATCGCAATGAACCGTTTGGGTGCAAAGAGCAACACCGGTGAAGGTGGAGAAGACCCAGAGCGTTTCGTGCCGATGGCTAATGGCGATTCAAAGCGTTCTTCCATTAAGCAAGTGGCCTCCGGTCGCTTCGGTGTGACAAGTGAGTATTTGGTGAACGCCGATGACTTGCAGATCAAAATGGCTCAAGGTGCAAAGCCCGGTGAAGGCGGGCAGTTGCCTGGTTACAAGGTGTATCCGTGGGTTGCTAAGACTCGTCACTCAACGCCTGGAGTTGGACTCATTAGTCCGCCACCGCACCATGACATTTATTCCATTGAAGACTTGAAGCAACTGATTCACGACTTGAAGAACGCGAACCCATTGGCACGTGTTCATGTGAAGTTGGTAGCCGAAGTCGGAATTGGCACAGTTGCTGCTGGCGTCAGCAAAGCAAAAGCTGATGTTGTGCTGATCTCTGGTCACGACGGCGGAACTGGTGCATCACCATTGACATCTTTGAAGCATGCAGGAGCCCCATGGGAACTTGGACTTGCGGAAGCACAACAGACATTGATGTTGAACGGCTTGCGCGACCGCATTGTGGTTCAGGCAGACGGTCAAATGAAAACTGGCCGTGATGTCATCATTGCAACACTGCTCGGTGCTGAAGAGTTCGGTTTCGCTACTGCTCCACTTGTGGTGAGCGGATGCATCATGATGCGTGCGTGCCACTTAGATACGTGCCCAGTCGGTATTGCTACTCAGAACCCTGAATTGCGTAAACGATTCAACGGCAAGCCTGAGTTTGTTGTGAACTTCTTTGAATACATCGCAGAAGAAGTTCGTGAGTATTTGGCTGAACTTGGTTTCCGCACTTTGAAAGAAGCAGTAGGACACGTTGAACTGATTGATGCTGAGAAGGCTGTGAATCATTGGAAGGCACAGGGCTTGGATATCTCACCGATGCTTGTGGTTCCGCAGAATCCGTATTCGTCAACTCCCTACATGTCTGTTGCACAAGATCACGGTTTGGCAGAGGCTCTTGATAATCAGCTGATTGCTTTGTCGAAGGCTGCTTTGGCTGATGCGACTCCAGTTTCTATTTCGTTGCCGATTCGAAACGTGAACCGCACAGTCGGAACAATGCTTGGCTATGAAATCACAAAGAAGTGGGGAGGCGAGGGTTTGCCAGATGGCACCATCACTATCAACTTCACTGGTTCTGCTGGCCAAAGCTTTGGTGCTTTCGTGCCATCAGGCGTTGACATGCGCCTTGAAGGTGACAGCAATGACTATTTGGGTAAGGGATTGTCCGGTGGTCGCATTGTGTTGTACCCACATCGTGATTCTCCATTCGTGGCAGAAGACAATGTGATTGCGGGCAACGTGATTGGTTACGGCGCAACTGGCGGCGAAATCTTTATTCGAGGCATGGTGGGCGAGCGCTTCTGTGTTCGTAACTCAGGCGCAACTGCAGTTGTTGAGGGAGTCGGCGACCATGGTTGTGAATACATGACTGGTGGCAACGTTGTTGTTCTCGGTGCAACTGGGCGCAACTTTGCGGCCGGCATGTCGGGCGGTATTGCATATGTCTATGACCCGAAGAATGAGTTCTCTGGCAAAGTGAACTTCGAGATGGTTGAACTAGAGACCGTTGAAGGCATTGACGCTGAATGGTTGCGTACAACAATTGCTCGTCACTGTGAATTCACCGGCTCAGCTGTTGCTCAGCGAGTCTTGAACGACTTCGATAATGAGGTAAAGCATTTCCGCAAGGTCATGCCGCGTGACTACAAATTGGTTCTCTCTGTTATGGCATCGGCTAAAGCTGATGGACTTTCAGAAGAAGAAACGTCCGATCGAGTGATGGAGGCTGCCCGTGGGTGAGACAACAGGATTTCTAAAGTGGGGTCGCAGTGGGCCAACACGTCGTCCAGTCGAGCTTCGTTTGAAAGACTGGAAAGAGGTGTACGAACCATTCGATAGCGAAATTCTCAAGAGCCAAGCTGGTCGTTGCATGGACTGCGGTATTCCGTTTTGCAATAACGGATGCCCGCTCGGCAACCTGATTCCTGACTGGAACGACTTGGTGTATCGCGAACATTGGCAAGATGCCATCGAACGACTTCATGCCACAAATAACTTTCCTGAATTCACAGGACGTCTGTGTCCTGCTCCGTGTGAATCTGCATGTGTGCTTGGAATTAACCAAGACCCTGTGAACATCAAACAAGTTGAAGTATCAATCATTGATCGTGCATGGGCTGAAGGATGGGTGACACCACAAATTCCATCACTTCAAACTGGAAAGCGCATCGCCGTTATCGGCAGTGGCCCTGCAGGGCTTGCAACAGCTCAGCAGTTGACCCGTGCCGGACATTCTGTCGTTGTTCTCGAACGTGCTGACCGTATTGGCGGCTTGCTGCGTTACGGAATTCCCGAGTTCAAGATGGAAAAGAGCCACCTTGATCGTCGCCTCGAGCAGATGCGCGAAGAAGGAACCGAGTTCCGCACCAATGCAGATGTTGGCGGCTCTGTTGATATGGAAATTCTGCGTGCTTCGCACGATGCGATTGTTCTTGCATGTGGCGCAACATCATGGCGTGACCTTCCGATTCCTGGTCGTGAACTCCATGGCGTGTATCAGGCAATGGAATATCTCCCCATCGCAAACAAAGTACAAGAGGGTGATGCATCAACGTATGACATCGATGCAAAGGGAAAGAACGTTGTCATCATTGGTGGCGGCGACACCGGCGCTGACTGTTTAGGTACGGCGTTGCGCCAAGGTGCAAAGCAAGTGATTCAACTTGAGATCATGCCTCGTCCTCCAGAGACTCGCTCTGCAGGTAACCCATGGCCGCAATACAACGTGGTGTACCGCACTTCGTCGGCCCATGAAGAAGGTGGCGAGCGAATCTTTAGCGTGAACACTGAAAGATTTGTCGATGATGGAAATGGAAACGTACGTGCGTTGCTTATTCATGAAGTTGAAATGGTTGAAGGACGATTCGTGAAGAAGGAAGGAACCGATTCTGAGATTCCGGCAGACCTCGTGTTCCTTGCGATGGGATTTGTTGGTCCTGACAAGGGCTCGTGGCTCGACCAGTTAGGCGTCAATCTTGATGAGCGCGGCAACATCGCTCGCGATAACGAATATCAGACAAACGTTCCGGGCGTCTTTGTGGCAGGCGACATGGGTCGTGGGCAAAGCCTCATCGTGTGGGCAATTGCTGAAGGACGTGCGTGTGCAGCTGGCGTTGATTCATACCTCATGGGTGAAACATCGCTACCGTCACCGATTCTTCCCTCCGCTCGTCCCTTGATGTGACAACGGCGGTGGCGAAGCGTCACCTTTTAGACCCTCACAGGCTCTACTGTTGTTGTTTGTGTTCGTAAACCGATTTCTTCCGGGGTCAAAGTCCGCGTCAGTGGCGATGGCGTTTGTTGTGGTTGCAGGATTTGGTGTCGCATCATGCGGGGGAGACACATTGGGGGTTGCCACAACGGTGGTCAACGTTACGCCCACCAACTTTGCAACGATTCCTCCGGTTGTTAGCACTTTGCCTGGCCCAACAACCACATTGCCGTCAAATGCCGTCGGAGCAGAAACGGTGTACACAATTGTCGCGGGTGACTCTCCAATTGCTGTTGCAAATAAGTTCGGTATTTCGCTCACAACCTTGTTGGCGTATAACGCGATGGTTAGTCCAGCGCAGTTTCCGTACCCTGGCCAGACACTGAGAATCCCGCCACAAGCTGTGGTGGCACCTGTTGATCCCAATGCAACACCTGCTAACCCGGCAACACCCGGAGTTACTAATGCGCCAGCAGCACCTGTCGGACCTGGATGTGGAACTCGACCTGCTGGTACATACACCATTGCGGCAAATGACTCATTTTTCAAGATTCAGAAAAACTTCTGTGTGTCGCTCGGTGCGTTATTGACTGCAAACAATTGGCCAGACAGTGATCAATTGCTCTTACCTGGTCAAGTAATCAATATTCCTGCCGCCGGCAGTTAACGCGCAGTATTGCGTTTACGACGAGCGTGACGTTCTAGTGCGTGCGCAATTAGTTCGTCGATGAGGTCTGAATATGCCAGACCAGATGCAGCCCACAATTTTGGGTACATCGATATTGGAGTGAAACCAGGAATCGTGTTTATTTCATTACACAGAAAGCCGCGACCATTCTCTTCAAAGAAGAAGTCAACGCGCGCCATGCCTTCGCAGTGCAGTGCTTCGTATGCAGAAATCGCCAAGGCCCGAATGGTGTCTGATTGTTTAGATGTGAGACGTGCAGGAATGTTCAGAGTTGCAGCATCGGTGACGTATTTGTCTTCGTAGTCGTAGAAATCATTACCGGGAGTTATTTCGCCAGGAACTGATGCACGAGGAGTGCGGTTACCGATAACTGCTACTTCAATTTCTCTTCCGGCTATCGCTTCTTCACAGATAATCCATTGGTCGTATGACGCAGCCAGTTGTACTGCCGAGCGGAGTTCATGCAGGTCATGGGCTTTTGAAACACCAACGGATGAACCCATATTGGCTGGTTTCACAAACATTGGAAAGCCAAGATAAAGAACAACGTCGTTGAGTGAGTCCGGCGTGACTTTGTCTTCGCGCAAAGTGACATGTCGTGCTTGCGGAATTCCGGCCTGAGCAAAGATTGACTTAGATACGCCTTTGTCCATTGCAACTGCGCTCGCTAAAACTGCACTGCCTACAAATGGAAGATTAAGAATTTCAAGGAGCCCCTGGATTGTTCCGTCTTCACCAAGCGGGCCATGCAGCAGCGGCATCACAACAATGGGGCCGGATTCAGCCAACAGGGAAAGAACTGTTGAAGTGGTCTCTGTTCCCGCAGCAACCAGATGTGTCGGCACTGATGCTGGGTCAACGCCGCCACCAGGCAATTCGGTCATGTCGGGTAGGTGCCATTTACCGTTGCGTGCAATACCGATGGGTACCGTGCGATAGGTCTGTGAGTCAGCGGCACGAAGGACATGAGCAGCGGTCACGCAACTCACGTCGTGTTCAGCTGATTGCCCACCAAAAATAACCACAAGGGTGGTGCGCCGGTCGGTGGTGTCCATCGGTAAGACGGTACTCGCCACTAGGGTCGTTCCATGCTCATCACCGCCTCAGAAGTGGCATTAGTTGCTCGTGGAACCCTTGTAGGGCTTGATTGTGAGGCATCAGGCATCGCGTTCGATTCTCGAACCCTGCACAGCGGGCAAGCGTTTGTGGCATTAGTAAGCGATGCAGATGGTCATGAATATTTACAGGCAGCTGCCACTGCTGGTGCGCCATTTGCAATAGTTCAAAGAGGCAGGTCAATCAGTGCATTGACCTGTATTGAAGTTGATGATTGTGATGCAGCGTTAACTTCACTTGGTCGTCATTGCCGAGATCGTCTTTCTGGTTCTCTTGACGGCCGTGCGATTGGAATTACAGGTTCAGTAGGAAAGACCAGCACGAAAGATTTGGTTCTGGCTGTCTTGCGTTCGAAGTTCACGAATGCGCATGGGCCCGAGAAGTCACTAAACAATGACATCGGAGTTCCTGTCACAATTATCAATGCACCTGAATCGTGTGAAGCATTGGTTCTGGAAATGGGAATGCGCGGTCTTGGTGAAATAGCCAGACTGTGCGATGTTGGTCAACCGCAGATTGGTGTGATTACTGAAGTTGGTGACGCACACAGCGAGCGCGTTGGCGGAATCGAGGGAGTGGTTCGCGCAAAAGCCGAGTTAGTCCAAGCTCTTCCTGCATCAGGAGTAGCGATTGTCAATTCAGATTCCGTTAATGCGATGAAAACCGTGCACGGCATTGCTGCGAGTGTTGTGACGTTCGGGTCTTCTGAAACAGCATCGGTCAGATGGGAGATTGTCTCTACCGATGATCGTGGGCGTTGCACTGTGCGGTTCACAGCGGGCGACGAAAGCGCGGTGGGGGTTGTTCCGCTTCCGGGAATTCATATGGCGTCGAATGCCGCTTCAGCCGTAGCTGTTGGTGTTACGTGTGGAATTGGAATCACACAGTGCGTTCAGGCATTGTCGAACGCACAAAGCGCAAACCAACGAATGCAGTGGGTCAGTGGTCGAAACGGATTACGGATTCTTGATGATTCATATAACGCGAACCCAATGTCAGTAGCAGCAGCATTGCGCACAGTGGCAGAAACTTCAGCTAAACAAAGATTTGCAGTGTTGGGCGTCATGGCTGAAGTGCTTCATTCAGATGTAGCCCACCGAGAGATCACATCGTTGTGCATTCAGTTAGGCATTGAGTTACTTGCGTTGGAGACCGACCTGTACGGAACCAACGCATTGTCACTAACCGACATTGCAAACACTTTGGGTCAGCGTGATTCAGACGCTGTTGTACTTGTCAAGGGCTCGCGTGTTGCGGCAACCGAACGAGTTGTTCAGGAATTGACTGCCTGAGTTTCGGCGCGTTGGTCGATCTTTTCGATATTGCAGGACCATGCAAGGAACAGTGCCCACACCGCGCCAAACAACAAAACTGGGCGTGAACCGACTCGGTCCATGATTGGTCCGAATATCAAGTTTCCAATGGGGATTGTGCCGCCAAAGGCCATGAACCACAACGACAACACTCGGGCACGAATCTCCAGTTCAAGACGACTCTGGAGAACCGTCATGAGTGCGGTGGTTGTTGAGAAATAGGACGCTCCGAGGAAGAAGCCAGTAATGAAAGCAAGAGGAGTGGAACGCACTGAGGCAAACGCGGTCATGAAGATTGCAAAGCAAATAAACCCTCCGCGTGCCGCTTTTCTTTTGTCCACTCCTGCCAAAACCGTGCCAATTGCAAGTGCTCCGAACATTGCTCCAAGTCCCCATGTGGCGTAGAGCCATTTGTACACAGGTGTGCGAGGTTGGATATCAAATGTGAGGTCAGCAACCGCGGGGAATAGTCCGACAAAGGGGAGACTAAAGAGCGAAAATGAAAACATCGTGACAAGCAGTCTTCGTAAAACAGGACGGGCACGCGCTGTACGAATACCGAGAGTTAATGACTTCCATCCAGATTCAGAGGAGCGTTTAGCCGCGGGTAGCGCAATGCGAATCACTGCCGACATAACAATCAGGTATGTGCAGGAGTTGATGAAGAACACCTGAGAGGTTGTAACGCCCCAGTGCATCAGTAGGGCGGCAAGGATTGGGCCGACTACGCGCGAGCCATTGACAGATGTTGATGAAAGGCTGATGGAGCCACCGAGGTCTTCTGGGCGAACGAGGCTTGGCAAGACTGCGGAAAATGCGGGAGCGTTAAATGAGTTGCCGATGCCAACAGTTAGCTGAGCGCAAAAGAGCAACGCAATTGAACTGTCGAGAGATGTGAGGATTCCCAACAGCACAGAACCTGCCATCTGGATGGATTGAGCAAATATCAGCCAGTTGCGTCGATCAAATTTGTCAGCCATCACTCCGGCAGGAATAGATAGAAGAAGCAAAGGTCCCAGCTGAGCAAAAGTGAACAAGGCCACCGTTGAGGCACTGCCAGTGCGTGAATAAATGTAGGCAGGCAAGATGACTTGCTGCATCCACACCCCGATGCTGGAAAGAAAACTGCTAATCCACATCACACGGAAATCTCTGTAACTCAGCGCCGCGCTGATGGTGCCAGGTTTACGGTCTTTGCGTTGTGGCTGCGGGGAAGAGTTCATAAGGGACAATTCGACGCTACTTCGTGGGGGGTGTACGTGGCGTGTTGGTCCACGTTTGCGGACGAGTTTGTGACAATAATGACAGAGTGCACATTGATTCACCCGCCACTGTTACGACCACAACGACAACTGCCGATAGTTGTCGTACTAGATACGGCACATTTGCTGAGTGTCCGTTATGCATGGGTGATCTCACACCGGAACATGCGCACTTCAAGTGCCGCACGTGCGGCTGGCGTGATAGTTGCTGCGACTAGCGCGGAGTGAATTTAACGGGCAGTGATGCTGGCCCAAAAATGCCAATACCCGATGGTTTGTACACAACGGGGCCATCAAGTTCTAAGTTCAACATTCGTTGTGACAGAACTGTGAATGCCTCTTGCAGTTCAGCGCGAGCAAGTGAAGCTCCGAGGCAATAATGAATGCCAGCGCCAAGCGACAAGTGTGGTTGCCCAACTGGTTCACGAGTGATGTCAAAAGTCTCCGGTGTAGGAAACACTGAAGCGTCGTAGTTCCCGGTGCTCATTGAAGTACTCATGAAAGTTCCCTTCGGGAAAAGCACTCCGTTGTATTCAATGTCTTCCGATGCAAACCGAATAGTTCCGCCAACGGCTCCAGAGAAACGCAACACCTCTTCTACTGCGCGTTGTGCAAGCGAAGGGTCTTTGCCGAGAAGTGCCCACTGTTCTGGGTACTCAGCAAACAAAGCAAGCGCAAGACCGAGTTGGTTACGAGTGGTGTCTGTGCCGCCAACGATGACGGCGTCCACCATCATTGTTAGCTCTTCAGTATTCAGTTTGTCGCCTGCTTCTTCTGCTGCGATGAGATCAGTGATGAGGTCATCTGCTGGCACGCTTCTGCGTTTTTCGATGAGTCCTTCTGTGTATTTCTCAAGTTCTTGCTGTGCATTGAGGAAAACTGGCATGTTCTGTGCCAAATTGTCGCTGAAGATAAGCAAGATCTCAGTTGCGAGTCGGCTAAAGAGTTTCCAATCTTCTTTTGGTGCACCGAGCAGCTCGCAAATGATGGGGATGGGGTAGGGCTCGCAAATGTCACCAACCACTTCGGCTTTGCCAGACGCAGTAAATGGGTCAAGGAGTGAATTCACTGTCTCGCGCATGAATGGGCGAAGACGGTCAGCGCTGCGAGGCGAGAACGCAGGTGCAACTAGCCGACGCAAGCGAACATGGACTTCACCTTCAGCATTCAAGATTGACACTCGGCGCCGACCAAGAAAGGCTTCGTCGGTGATGCCTTGCAGTTGAGCAACCATGCCAGTAGCTGAGTGCCAGCGTTTGTCGCGCAGGATTCCCATGACTGATTCATAGGTCAATACTGAGTACCCAATGTCAGTGCGTGCAAGCCAGCTTTCTTTTGCTATCTCGCGCAACAATGCGTGGCGATCTGATCGTTGCTGGTCAACAATGAGCGGGATTTTGGGGATTTGTAGGTCAGTTGCAAGCGATGCCATCGCTACAACCTATTCGCTGACAGCGTCTCGCGGCGTAACGAAAGGAAGCGACAGAGCATTTGCCACAGCCTCATAGGTGACGTGGCCGTGGTGAGTGTTGAGCCCGTGCGCAAGAGCCGGGTTTTTCTCCACTGCACGTCGGGCGCCGTCTCGGGCCACTTCCAACTGATACGGCAAGGTCACGTTGGTCAGTGCATATGTGCTGGTGTGTGAAACGGCGCCCGGCATATTGCCTACGGCGTAGTGCACAACACCATGTTGTACATACACCGGGTCCGTGTGTGTGGTCTCGTGCGTTGTTTCAATGCATCCGCCTTGGTCAACTGCTACGTCGACAATGACTGCGCCGCGCTTCATTGACCGAACCATGTCTTCGCTGACAACAACGGGAGCTCGACCGCCGGCTACCAATACTGCGCCGATTACTAGGTCAGCATCCAGAATGCTGCGTTCAATGGAACCGCGATTAGATGCGAGAGTTGAAATTCTGCCTCGGTGAATTTGGTCGACATAGCGCAAGCGATCAATGTTCTTGTCAATCAGAATTACTTCGGCTTCCATACCGGCTGCAATCCACGCTGCATTCCAGCCCACATTGCCTGCGCCGAGCACAACAACTTTGGCAGGGCGAACTCCTGGTGCTCCACCCATCAGCACTCCGCGACCACCATTGTGTGATTCCAAGAAGTGTGCGCCCATTTGTGGAGCTAAGCGGCCAGCTACTTCGCTCATTGGTGCAAGTAGTGGCAAAGAGCCATCTGGCATTTGCACTGTCTCATACGCAAATGATGTGGTGCCCGCCGCGATGAGAGCATTAGCAACGTTCGGGTATGCAGCTAGATGCAAGTAGGTGAACAGTGTGAGGTCGCGACGTAGGAAAGCGAATTCCTCTTCCTTTGGTTCTTTGACCTTCACCACCATCGGATGTGCCCATGCGTCAGCGGCAGAAGGGACAATTGTGGCTCCCGCGGCAATGAAGTCAGAATCTGAAATAGAGGCTCCGTCTCCGGCGCCGGTCTCTACGCATACCGCAATGCCGTATCGCTCACATTCTCTGACGCCGTCTGGAGTCATTGCCACGCGGCCCTCTGCGGTCTTTACTTCTCGAGGGACTCCAATAGATGTAATCATCGCCATGCCTTAGGTATATCCCAGAAACAGGGGTGAGTGTGGACGCCATGGTCCGATATGTGGAATCCTTAGTGCATGAAGAGTTTCAAGAACTTTATTAATGGTGAGTATGTAGACGCGAGTGATGGTCAAACAACCGCAATTATTGATCCGTCTACCGGACAGCAATACGGTGAGGCAGCCCTAAGTGGTGCAGCCGATGTTGATCGCGCAATGAAAGCAGCAGCACAGGCATTCAAGTCGTGGGGTCAAACAACTCCATCAGAACGCTCGTTGGCCCTGTATCGAATCGCAGATGCAATCGAAGCGCGTGCGGATGAGATTGTTGCAGCCGAAGTTCAGAACACAGGCAAGCCCATTGCACTCACCATGAGTGAAGAAATTCCTCCGATGGTTGACCAGATTCGTTTCTTTGCTGGTGCTGCACGAATGTTGGAAGGAAAGGCAACCGCTGAGTACATGGCAAACATGACATCAATGATTCGTCGTGAACCAGTCGGAGTGTGTGCTCAAGTGGCGCCTTGGAACTATCCGATGATGATGGCGGTGTGGAAGTTTGCGCCAGCTATTGCTGCGGGTAACGCTGTTGTACTGAAGCCGTCTGACACCACTCCTGCATCAACCACTCTTCTTGCTGAAATCGCAGCGGAGTTTTTGCCAGCTGGCGTACTGAACGTCATTTGCGGTGACCGTGATACTGGTCGAGCAATGGTGACCCATGACATTCCTTCCATGGTGTCTGTAACTGGTTCCGTTCGCGCGGGAATTGAAGTTGCTGAAGCAGCAGCTAAAAGTTTGAAGCGAGTTCATCTTGAACTTGGTGGCAAGGCTCCAGTAATTGTGTTTGACGACGCAGATATTGAAGCTGCTGCTGCCGGCATTGCTGCAGCTGGGTACTTCAACGCTGGACAAGACTGCACTGCAGCTACACGAGTCGTGTGTGGTCCGAAGATTTATGCAGAGTTCGTAGCCGCACTTGCAGAACAAGCATCTGCTACTCGTACAGGTGGCCCGAAAGATCTTGAAGCTGCTTTTGGTCCATTGAACAATCAAAGTCAACTTGCTCGTGTTGCTGGTTTTGTTGATCGCACGCCGAAGCATGCTCGTGTTGTGACAGGTGGAGAACGTCAAGGAAATGATGGGTACTTCTTCACGCCAACCGTGATTGCAGACCTGAAACAGGACGACGAGATGATTCAGAATGAAATCTTTGGACCGGTAATCACTGTCCAGAGATTCTCAGATGAAGACGAAGCGTTGCGTTGGGCAAATGGAGTTGAATACGGACTCGCATCGTCGGTATGGACTCGCGATTTTGGCCGTGCAATGCGTATGGCAAAGCATCTTGATTTCGGTTGTGTGTGGATTAATACTCATATTCCCGTTGTTGCAGAAATGCCTCACGGTGGATACAAGAAGTCCGGATACGGAAAAGACTTGTCAGCGTATGCACTTGATGACTACACACGCATCAAGCACGTAATGGCAAACCTAGAGAGCTAAATCGTTTTACCTGTTTTGGTATTGACGCCAGGCTTCAGTAAACACTGTGGTCAGCGTTGACCGAATGAACTCAAGTTCTTGTTCGCCGCATATAAGCGTGGGGGAGAGAACGATTACTGGGTCTGCGCGGTCGTCTGCGCGACAAATCAGTCCGGCGTCGTAGATCATTGGTGACACGACTGTGCGCAAAAGCCATTCGCTTTCCTCGTCGGTGAATGTTTCGCCGGTTTCTGAGTCACGCACCAATTCCGCAACACGGAAGTAGCCACAGCCGCGCACGTCGCCCACTATTGGTAATTCGCTAAGAGACGCCATCACATCGTCGAACAATGGTTCGTTTCGCAAAACGTTGCCGCAGATATCTTCGCGCTCGAGAATGTCGATGTTGGCGAGTGCCACAGCGCAGCTGACGGGGTGACCGCCGAATGTATGTCCGTCTAAGAAGACTCTGTCGCCTTCCTCTAGAAACGGCGCAGCGATGCTGTCGCTCACTAAAACTCCGCCTAGAGGGGAGTACCCACTCGTTGCACCTTTAGCAAATGTGATCATGTCTGGTTGATAACCAAATCTGTCTGAACCGAACATGTGACCGAGTCGACCAAATGCACAAATCACTTCATCTGACACAAGCAGAATTCCATATTTGTTGCATGTTTCTCGCACACGTTTCCAGTATTCATCTGGTGGCACCAATGCGCCACCAGTGTTCTGTACTGGTTCCATAATCACCATTGCGATGGTGTCAGGGCCTTCTTCGAGTATTCGACGTTCTAAATCGTCGGCACAATCAAGTGTGCACGCATCTAGTTGCGAACATGTGCCGCATCGATAGTGGTTCGTGTTGCGAATCTTCAGAGCATTCGGAAGAAGGGGTTCGAATGGCTCACGTATTGCTGGAATGCCAGTGATTGACAGCGCGCCAAATGACGTGCCATGGTACGAATAGTCGCGACTGATTACTTTGCGTCGCTGTGGTTGACCGATGGCTGCGAAGTATTGAATCGCCAATTTCCATGCTGCTTCAACTGCTTCACCACCGCTAGTAGTAAAGAAGACCCGATTGAGATTGCCTGGCGCGAGATCAGCAAGTTTGCCTGCCAGTCGCGCTGCAGGTTCCGTTGCGTAGTTCCAGATGGGGAAATATGCCAGTTTCTCGGTCTGAGCACGAGCAGCTTCAGCGAGTTCCTTTCGACCATGTCCGATGTTGACAGTGAAGAGGCCGCTGAGCCCATCGAGGTACTTGCGACCGTGTGCGTCGTAGACATAGGCGCCTTCGCCTCTATCAATAATGGGCAATCCGTCTCGTTGAACACCTGCGAGGCGAGTGAAGTGGCCCCAGAGGTGGCGTTGAGCGAGGTGCTCAATCTCTTCGAAGTCGGAGGGGTCCATATATAAAGACTAGGTTGCCGTCTCGCAACATGAACATTGAATTACGACCTCGTGATTCCGCCCAGAGCGGTTCAAGATGCCTATGATTTGAGCGACAGCAAAGGTGGTGGTCCAGTGGCAGATAAGCGCGGGTCAGTCGAACTCGTCAATGTGACGAAGAAATACGGTGGCATGGTGGCAGTTGACTCCATGAACCTTTCAGTTCATCCCGGCGAATTTCTGTCGCTATTAGGTCCTAGTGGTTGTGGCAAGACCACAACATTGCGAATGCTCGCAGGCTTTGAACAGCCAGACTCTGGACATATTCGTATTAACGGATTAGAGGTGCAGCACATTCCGCCGTACAAGCGTGAAGTAAACACTGTGTTCCAGCACTACGCATTGTTTCCACATATGACTGTTGCCGAAAATGTGGCGTACGGCCTCAAGCAATCAGGCACACCTAAGAGCGAAGTAGCTGTACGTGTTGCTGAAGCTCTTGACATGGTTCAGATGTCAAAACTTGCCGAACGTCATCCGCGCCAAATGTCTGGTGGCCAGCAGCAACGAGTTGCGGTCGCTCGCGCACTGGTGAATCGCCCTAGTGTTCTGCTTCTCGACGAACCGCTTGGCGCTCTCGACCGCAAACTTCGTGAAGAGATGCAGATTGAGTTAAAGCTCCTTCAGAGTCGTCTCGGAATCACATTTGTATTCGTGACACACGATCAAGAAGAAGCCATGTCGATGTCAGACCGAATCGCCATCATGCTCGACGGCCACATTGAACAACTTGGTGACCCCGAAACCGTCTATGAGCATCCGTCGTCAGCATTTGTTGCTGGGTTCATTGGTCGAAACAATTTCTGGACCGGCGTTGCCACTGAAGACGGAGCCATCGCAGACGACGGTACAGTCTTTATTGCATCGCGCCCCGAGGAAGATGTTCCGAACGGTGAAGACACATTGTCGGCAGTTCGCCCAGAGTGCGTGGTACTCACGTCAGAACGCCCGCAGCAGGAACACAATGTGGTGCAGGCAACGGTCTCTGGAATCTCTCATTTTGGTGACGTCCTGCAGTACGTGGTGACCGCCGGAGACCGCGACCTTATTGTCATGTCACCGCGCACCGACGCCAACCGCCCAGCATTAGGCGACTCCGTCTGGTGCTCGTGGGCACCTGAAGAGGTGTACCTGTTCTCGGCCCGTCAGGCCGGGGTAGTAATGGCTGAGGCCCACAACGACTAAACCGCTAGGGAACGCCTGTCTACGGACTAGGTTGTCCCTTGTAACGAATCTCTAACAACTAAACCACAAGGAGAAATCACATGACACAGGAACTACGAATTCTTGCCCCAGATAGTTTTCGCGAGAAGTTAAATCGTCGCGCGTTTATCAAAGCGGGTACAGCAACTGCTGGTATGGCAGTCGTGTTGATGGCATGTGGCGGATCAGATTCTGATTCACCTGATACCACTGCTGCAGCAGGTGAGGGTGCTACACAAGCAACAGGCGACTGGAGCCGCGTTATCAATAAGTCATCGGGAACTCTTGCCATGTACACATGGGGTGACTATGACGACCCAGAATTGGTAGGCGCACTTGCTGAATCAAGCCTTGGCGTGAAGATGAAAGTTGACTACTTCGCAAGCAACGAAGACCTCATCACTAAGTTGTCAGCAGGCGGCGGTACAAGCAGCGGTTTCGACATCGTTGTTCCGACCGGCCCGTACGTCGTGCAAATGGTGCAAAAGGGACTCATTCAGAAGTTCGACAAGACCCTTCTTCCGAACGTTGTGAACGTTGATCCTGCATTCCTCGGACAAGCATGGGACAAGGACAACGAGTACTCAGTGTGCAAGAACTGGGGCACTGCTGGTTTCTTTTATGACACCACCAAAATCAAAAAGGAACTCAACACGTGGCAGGACTTCCTCGACGCATGTATGGGCGAGGCAAGTGGACAGTGTGCAGTAATCGATGCTCCACCCAACTTCGTAGGTCCATATTTCTGGGCAAACGGAATCGACTGGAACACAGAAGACAAAGCCAGCATCGATGCTGCCGAAGATTTCTTAGTGAACAAGCTTGCGCCGCACATCAAGGCGTTCGACAGCTATCCAAGTACAAAGCTCGCTGAAGGTGCGTATACCTTGGCGATGGCTTGGAACGGCGATGCGCGTCAGGCCTACTTCCGCATTAAAGATGCTGGCGGCACACCAGAAAATTGGCGTTGGGTTCTCGGGGCTCCAGATACCGAGCTTTTCATGGATACCTTCTGTATCGCGGCAGGTGCGCCAAACGCGGAAGCAGCACATGCGTGGATCAACTGGATCATGATTCCTGAGAACTCCATCAAGGATCTTGAATACCACGGCTATAACACCGGTATGAAAGATATGGAACAACTCATCACTGAACTGGCTCCAGATCTTGTGAAGGGTGACATGATTTTCTTCAAGCCAGAAGAAGTAAAGACCATGCATACGCAAATCTTGAACTCTTCGATTGATCGCTACGTGGACATCTTGAACAAAGCAAAAGCTAAGGCTGGAGCCTGATTCTGTGACCGCTTCGGTCGCAACTACTTATCGCAAACGGCTGCGGGCCCCAAAGTTCGCACTCGCCTTACCGTCGATTATCTGGTACCTGCTCTTTTTCGCTGTACCAATTGCCTTCATCGTCGTCTACAGCTTTGCTGCAAAGGACGGGTCAAAACTAATACCCGTTGATTACAGCAATTTGTCTGGTGCCAACTATTCCAATGTTTTCGATGAAACCTTTTTCAAGGTCTTTAGGTCGACGTTGCGAATATCAACCATTGCGACAATTGGTTGCTTGGTAATTGGCTTACCGGTTGCGTATTTTGCAGCCTTTAAGGTGCCAGAAAAATGGAAAGCAATCATCTTGGCGTTGGTGGTGGTTCCTAGTTTTACTAGCTTTCTGATTCGCACGGTGGCTTGGCGCATCCCGCTTGCACCAAACGGTTTCTTTTCGAAGTGGCTGGTTGACATGGGCTGGATTGGTACGCAAGGAATTCAAATTCTTGAGACACCTTTAGCGGTGCAAGTTGCGATCATTTACAACTATCTCGGTTTCATGATCCTGCCGTTGTTTGTAGCGCTTGATCGCATTGATGTTCGAATGCGAGAAGCAAGTAAAGACTTGGGCGCTGGACGTGTGGCGACTTTCTTCGGCGTTACATTGCCGTTGGCTGGCCCCGGAATCATTGCTGGTGTTTTATTGACGTTCATTCCTATGTGTGGCGACTACGTCACCGCCACAGTTCTTGGCGGAGCAAAAGGGAACATGATTGGGTCAATGATCGCGTCGCAATTCAGTGGTGCTCAAAACTGGCCACTTGGATCTGCAATGGCGATTCTTATGATCGGTGCAGTTCTGTTGTCCATGGTTGTTGGGGCAGCAATTGTGTGGCTCATCACTTGGGTTCTGAAACATCCGACTCCTATTTCAACACGAATCAAACATTCGTTTCATGAACGTTCTGTTGCTCGCACACGTGAAGGCAAAGGAGCGATTTTCAACTTTGATTTGCTGCCAATTGCGTTGACTATCTGGACGGTTCTTGTTCTGGTTTTCTTGTTTATACCCATCGTGCTTGTCGTTCTTCACTCATTCAACGGTGGAACTTCCTTCACCATATGGTCCGGCACGCCAGGCGTGAAGTGGTGGGATGAACTGTTTGACGGTTCAGTTGCCTGGGCAGTATTGATTCGCTTTGCAGTCTTGTTTGTTGTATCAGTCGTCCTTCGTAACGTGCTGATGCGCACTACGAAGATCTCTCGCCGGTTGCTGAATTGGTCTGGACCAGCCGCCTTCGTTCTGGCTTTTGTAGTCAACGGACTTTCAACAGATTGGTATGAAACCGTGTTCGGCTTTGCCAGCATTGGTGACGCTATTCGCAACTCATTCATCGCAGCATTCGGCGCAACAATCTTGGCTGTAATTCTTGGTGGATTTGCAGGTATTGCCCTTGCGCGTCGCCCTGGCGTGTGGACCAAAGTGTTTATGGCCACGGTGTTTCTCATTCTCGTGACACCTGAAATCATGGATGCAATTGCGCTTGCCACATGGTTCCCGCGCGTCGCAGATTTCCCCATCATCGGATATCCATTCAAGAACGGCTGGGGGCCCTTTAATGGCGGTATGAACAAACTGTGGGTTGGGCAATCTCTGTATGCCAGTGCAGTTGTGACTCTCATTGTTCGTGCTCGACTAGCTGGTCTCGATGAATCGCTAGAAGAAGCTGCAGCTGATCTTGGAGCGACTCCTGCTCGTGCATTCAGACAAATCACCTTGCCACTGATATCTTCGGCTCTCATTGCTGGTGGTCTCTTATCGTTCACGCTGTGTCTTGACAACGCTGTTATCTCAACACTGATCAGTGAGGCCGGTTCCACCACGTTCCCAGTCGCTCTACTTGGGGCAACTCGCAGCACCATCAAGCCGTTCTGGGGAGTAGGGGCAGTAATTCTGTTCTGTGTGACTCTTGGTGCGTTGTGGTTTGTCACAGTTGTTTTGCGCAGGTCTGGCAGTTCTTCAAGTGAGATCGCTGCCACCATTGCTGGTAGTTGACGCAGCGTTATTCGTGTATGGAACCTCCGAGTAGTCGCGCAATAGCCGTTCAGCCGGCCAACTCTCCGGAGTGGGTGCGACACGCAGTCATTGCTGGTGGCGGTCACATTGTGGAACCCGCTGATGCGTCAGCAATTGTGTGGACAGCAGCTCGTAACGCATCTGGCTTGCGAGAAGTTCTCGACGCGAATGCTCATCTTGAATGGGTACAAGTTCCCTTTGCAGGAATCGAAAACTTTGTTCCGATTCTCGACGACAATCGCATTTGGACATGCGGTAAAGGTGTCTATGCAGAGCCAGTAGCAGAACATGCTCTGGCGTTAGCTCTTGCTGGCATGAGGCACATATCGGGTTATTCACGAGCCACGCAATGGACTGGACCTGCTGGTCGCAACTTGTTGGGCGCCTCGGTCACCATCGTTGGCGGGGGAGGAATCACTGAATCTCTCATTCGGTTGCTGTTGCCATTCAACTGCGACATCACTGTTGTACGCAGAACCGTGGAACATATCGATGGTGCTGACACGGTTGTTGGGCAAGAGAATCTTGTTGATGCACTGGCAGGAGCTGACATTGTCTTCTTAGCCCTTTCCCTGACGCGAGAGACGATCGGTTTGATTGGTAAATCCGAACTTGAAGTAATGGAACCACACGCATGGATAATCAATGTTGCGCGTGGTGGGCATATCGTCACAGATGACTTGGTGTGGGCGTTACAGAACAACATCATCGGGGGAGCAGCTCTCGACGTAACAGATCCTGAACCTCTGCCAGAGAATCATCCGTTATGGACTCTTCCTAATTGCATCATTACGCCACATGTGGGAAATACTCCGGAGATGGCTGTTCCGTTATTGTCTGCTCGCATAACAGAGAACGTCAAACGTTTCATAAACGATGAGGCCCTGATTGGTCTCGTTGATGTTCGTCATGGGTACTAAACGAACGCACTACCAAGTTCTCGGTGTGTCTGCAGAAGCAAGTACCGATGAAATTCGTCGCGCGTATCGGGCACGAATGCGCACTGTTCACCCTGATGTCAATGTGAACTCAACTGATAAATCACAGCAAATAACTGAGATTAACTTGGCGTGGAAAACTTTGTCGAGTCCTCAATTGCGTCGTGCCTATGACTCGTCCGTTCTGACCACGAGTTATACATCTGTCAGTAGCGGCACCAGGAATGCCGAGACCTTCATTACGTATTCGCCCGCTAAATTCCCGTGGCGGGGAATGATCATTGCTTGTGCCATTGGTGCAGCCTTGGTGTTGGTCGCGCATGCAATGACAACACCAAGTGTCCCTCGTCCTGTTGATCAATTGTTGTCCTCTGGGTCATGTGTCAACATCGATTCTTCGCTTTCCGCAGTGGAGGTCGATTGCGCACAGCCCCACGATGCAGTTGTGGAACAGTTGATTGCAATTGACCGCACATGTCCTCTGGACATGGGTCAGTTCAACGATCGGCAAGGCATGGGCGTTGTTTGTGTCTTGCCCGCTCGGCCAGTGCCAGGTGTTCAATTGCCCGGGGTTCCTGGATAACTACAGAAAACCGAACTGATGGTTCCTTAGGCAATGGTCATGCTGCAGGACATTAGGAACTATCGTTGGGCTAGTGCGAAAGTTATGTGAAAGACCTGGATGTGCGGGTCTCGCTGAAGTCTCATATGGCATAGACAAAGCACAACTTTTGGTGTGGGTAGATAACCGTGCTGTTCCGGAACGTGAATTGGCGGGTCGTCTGTGCCGTCGTCATGCAAATGCGCTCAGTGTGCCGCGAGGCTGGACCATTGATGATCGGCGTGATGCTGTTCCTAAATTGTTTCGAGTAAACGATGATCCGCAACCACCTCCGGTTACGCGTACAAAACGTGTTTCTCCGAAGAAAACAGAACGCGAGCGCCCTTCACTCTTCGAAGGAAATCCAGACCCTGACGAAACCCAGGCAATTCCATGGTCGCCGAGACTGGCGAAATCTGTTCAACCAGATGATGACCAACCGACATTTGGTCGATTGTTAGGTCGAGCATTTGGTCAGCAGCCCAAAGATGAAGAATAAATTTTATGCAGTATTCCTCTGATGTGATGGTGGCCGCGGAGCCATCCGTAGTGCACCCGTATGTCGCAGACCTAGATCGATACATCGAGTGGATGCCGATGGTGCATGACGTTGAAGCCACAGGCGACGGAGTGTGGAATGTTGAACTGCGCGCAAAGGTTGGAGTGTTTGCTCGATCAAAGCGATTGCGCATGAAACGAACTGTGAACACACCGCAGCAGATTGTTTTTGAACGCGACGAGATTGACGGAAGGCGACATTCTCCGTGGAAAATGTCTGTAGTGCTTCAGACTGCAGAAGCAGGCTGTGTTGTAACGGTTGATCTTTCCTATGGCGGAAACTTATGGACTGCCGGAATTCTCGACAGAGTTCTTGCGGCTCAAGTTGATGCAGGCAAGACCGGATTAGCTCGCCTCGTTCAGGGCGCGTAAGCAGTTAAACGGCCGTTTGCTCGTTGTTCGAGCAACAGTGAAGTGCCAAAGCATTCAGACAAAGAATCTGAAGTCAAGGTTTCGTGTAACGGGCCAGACGCAATGATCTTTCCGTCTCTCATTAGTGCGCAATGCGTTGTGCTGATTGGAATCTCGTCAACATGATGGGTAACTACGACAGAGGGTAGTTGTGGGTTATCGATTGCAAAGGCGTGAAGCAGTGTGATGAGATTTTCACGCCCACCAAGGTCAAGTCGAGCAGTTGGCTCGTCGAGAAGTAGGGCAATAGGGTCAGTCATCAATGCGCGCGCAAGAAGAACCCGCTGCTGCTCGCCAGATGACAAAGCTCCGAGTTCTCGATCTGCGCACCATGCAACACCGAGTCGGTCGAGACATTCGACAGCACGTTGGGTGTCTTGTTCGGAGTATGAGTGCCACCAGGTCTCTAGTGCGCCATTTTTTGCAGACATGACGATTTGAGTGGCTGTTAAGACTGGTCGAATCTCAGAAGCAAGGGATGCTGACATGTATGCAATGCGGGGCCGAACTGGCCGAATATCGAATGTTCCTAATGCTCGACCCTGCACATAGATATCTCCGGACGATGGGTGTAAGTACAGCGACAGAACACGAAGCAGCGTGGTTTTACCGCAGCCATTAGGCCCAAGAATTACCCATCTGTCAGTAGGCGACACGGAGAGAGACACTGAATCGAGAATGTGACGACCTTCTCTGACAATGCTGACATTGCTGGTCCGTAGAACTGGCGAAACATCAGGGTCGTTGGGCACGAAGACACGGTATCGGGCGTGACAGAGTAGAGGCATGGTCGGCTCTGCACACGAGGAACTTGAGCAAGGGTTGGCTCGCGTCATGAACGCTGCCAACATCACAAATCTTCAACGGTTGTCGGGTGGGGCTTCACGCGAGACATGGCGCTTCTCAGCCGACGGAGCCGATTTTGTTCTTCAACGGGTGCGGGCGGGCACCATCGGTGGCTTCCAAGTTGAACCAAAGGTTTTGACTGCAGCACACCGGGCAGGCGTGCCAGTTGCAGAGTTGGTGGTGGACGGCGCTGACAGAACTGAACTGAATTCTCCCTTCATGATTGTGCGCGCGGTGGAAGGCGAAACGATTGCTCGCAAGATTCTCAGAGATGACACATTTGGTACAACGCGGAAAGTTCTGACTTCACAGTTGGGTGTGGCTGCGGCCCACCTACATCAGATAGATGCCACTTCAATTCCAGGTCTTGTGGCAGACGATCAGGTGAAGAGGTACCAGACAGTGTTACAAGACCTCGGAGAACCCCACCCGGTTTTTGAAGCTACGTTTCGCTGGCTAGACATAAACAAGCCCGAGTCGACATCGGCATGTTTGGTTCATGGGGATTATCGACTCGGCAACATCATGGTCAATGAAAATGGTTTGTCGGCCATTCTTGACTGGGAACTTGCTCACATCGGAGATCCGATGGAAGACCTTGGGTGGCTATGCGTTCGTGCATGGCGATTCGGAGGGGCCTTTCCTGCAGCAGGCCTCGGCACATATGACGAGTTGTTTGATGCATATGCATCTGTTACCGGAGTGCGTCCAGACCCTGAAGTTGTGCGTTGGTGGGAAATACTCGGCACCTTGAAGTGGGGGATTATCTGTATCTCTCAAGCTGCAACACATCTGATGGGCATTGCACGCAGTCATGAATTGGCCGCCATTGGTCGTCGTGTGTGTGAAAACGAATATGACCTCATTGAACTACTCACCGAAAGAACGCAATGACAGCCCCACATGATCGGCCGACAGCCACTGAACTTCTTGAAGCTCTTCATGAATGGATGGAACGCGACTTGTTGCCCGGTGTGAATGGTCGATTGCAATTCCATACACGAGTAGCAATCAACATGATTGACATTGTCCGTCGTGAACTTGAACTTGGTTCTGATCAAGAAGCCCGACACCAAGAGGTTTTGTCGTCGTTCGGAATGACTGATGACGCAGAACTAGCGGCCGCAATTCGTAGTGGCGAGTTTGATTCACATCTTGCGGAAGTTCTGAATCGCTTGCGTCCGGTAGTTGAAGACAAAGTGCGAGTAGCGAATCCGCGTTATTTGCTCTGACCGCGAGACGCGTTCAGGGTCACTGGTTGACCAGCAGCAAGCTGTCCGCAAGCCGCAGCAATTTCAGTGCCACGGTTTTGCCGCGTTGTGGCGTTGACGCCAAGGTCGCGCAGTAATCGTTGAAACGCTGCAACACGTCCTGGTGAACTTCCAACCGTTGGCCAGCCTGGTGTGGGGTTCAACGGAATCAGGTTCACATGTGCTGCTGGAGTGAGTTGTAAACACAATTCTGCTAACTCGCGCGCATCTCGATCTGTGTCATTCACAGCGTCGATAAGAGCCCATTCAAATGTGATGCGGCGACCCTTGGTGAACAGATACTCACGACATGTTTCCATCAGCATCTTGAGCGGATAGCGCTCATTAATCGGTACAAGTTCTGTGCGCAGTTGGTCACGTGCTGCGTGCAATGACACTGCAAGGTTCACTGGCAAAGGGCGTTGAGTTAGGGCTTTGATGCCTGGCACAATGCCAACGGTTGAGATGGTGAGATGACGAGCAGAAATACCGATGTCGCCATGGATTCGTTCAACAGCAGCCCATACATTTGGTTCGTTGGCTAGGGGTTCGCCCATTCCCATGAAGACAATGTTGTCGATGCGGCGATTTTTAGTTGCTGCTTCGCGAGCGCTTCGTACAACTTGCTCGACAATTTCACCAGGGGATAGTTGACGGTTGAATCCGGCTTGGCCTGTTGCGCAAAACCCGCATGCCATTGCGCAACCGGCTTGAGTACTAACGCACACTGTTGCGCGCTCGTCGTAATACATAAGAACAGTCTCGATGGGGTGGTTGCCCTCAAGAAGGTGCCACAAGAACTTCACGGTGTCGCCGTTTTCTGATGTCTCACGACGAATTTCGATGAGTCCTTCTGGTAACTGTGCATCTAGTTTGGCGCGCAACGCTCCAGGCAGAGTTTGAATATCAGACGGTTTCTTAAAGTGCGTGTACATGCCAGACCACAGTTGGTCGAGCCGATATGACGCTTCGCCTTCAAGAATTGCTGCGATTTCTTCGCGAGTGGGGTCGTAGAGAGTTGTCATTGTTTACTTTGCTGCCACGTCGCCGACAAAGGCGAGTTCGCGGTGATGAGGGGTGAATCCGAGCGAAGTGTATACAGACATCGCTGCTGCGTTGTCGGCGTCGACATACAACATTGCAAGAGGCACGTTTTGTTTGGCCAGGTATGCAAGGCCTGCAATAGTCATTCGTCGGCCTAGGCCCTTGCCACCATGCGCAGGGTCAACAGCGATGACATAAATTTCACCCATCTGAGGGTCGGTGTCTCTATGCACTTTTGTCCAGCAGAATGCGGCGAGAGACGAATTGTCCCAATGCATCAAGAAGCCCTCTGGGTTGTACCAGTTCTCGGCCTGTCGAGCAGCAACGACGTCGCGAGTCCAGCCGCCTTGTTCGGGGTGCGCATCAAATGCGGCGTTGTTGACAGCAAGCCATGCGTCTTCATCTACACCCGTTCGAAATGGCGTCGTCACGAAATCGGCGGCGAGGGCGAGTTGTTCATCGCTCAGAGGAAGAGACCTGCGCATCTGTACCAAGTGTCGACCAGATGCAAGCCCTGCGTTACTTGCGAGTTGTCTGTGAATGTTGTTTGGCTCAAAGACCCACCAATGCACATGTCCGCCACCTTCACTCGCAACAATGTCGAGTGCTGCAGTAATGAGGTCTGGCGCAATTTCCATTGAGTCGTAACGATGATGGGGGTGAACAATGAGGTCAAGTGACCATGATTCGTTTCCTCGAGATACCTGGCAGTACCCCACAATGTGGTCGTGACCGGCGTCGCGAGCGATGACTCCGGCGAATCCCTTGCGTCCACCTTCACGTAAATCGAGCCAAAGATGGTCGTTCAGTGGGCGAACACCATCTGCCCGCCATGTGTCGTTAATCAGTGCTGAGACCTCGTCAATGCTTGACGGGTCCATCTGTCTCTTGATTTCGAGTGAACGCACGGCTGTCAGGGTACCTTTTGGCCATGGGAAAGCCGAGAACGCCAGCTGGTCGCGCAAAAGAAATAGCCACTCGCCTCGAGGTGTTGTATCCGTCTGCCGAGTGCGAACTGACCCACTCAAACGCCTATGAACTGCTGGCAGCCACTATTTTGTCGGCGCAATGCACTGATGTGCGAGTGAATATGGTGACTCCGGCGCTGTTTGCGAAGTACCCAACTCCACTGGCATTGGCAGAAGCGAACCCAACGGAACTTGAGACCATCATTCGCTCAACAGGTTTTTACCAGAGCAAAGCAAAGAATCTCATCGGTATGGGTCGCAATGTTGTTGATCGATTTGCTGGTGTTATCCCACACGAGATGGAGGACTTGGTCACGCTTCCTGGCGTTGGTCGCAAAACGGCAAATGTATTGCGCAGTGTGGTCTTTGATTTGCCAGGTTTAGCTGTTGACACGCACGTTGGTCGGCTGTCGCGCCGTCTCGGGCTCACGACTGAAGAAGATCCGGTGAAGGTGGAAAAGGTCCTCAACGGATTCATTGACCCACCAGAGTGGGGAAGGTTCGGACTGCGGCTTATCTTGCACGGACGTCGTGTGTGTGACGCAAAGAAGCCGAAATGTGGCATCTGTGAGTTGGAAGACATCTGTCCAGCCACACTGATGCCGTCAAAGTCAAAGGCGAAGTGACAGTAGTCAAGTAGCGTCTGTTCGATGACAGCCACCATTTGTGCCGAACTAGGCGCAGCAGCAGATGCCGTAAATCGTTACCGGACGAGAGTCGCGGGACTGATTGAGAACATTGGTCCAAACCATGAAGATCTCGTTAGTGCAATGTACGAAGCAGAGCGGGCGTTGTTGTCAGCAGAACGTTTGTTGATTCGCGCTGAAAAAATAGCCCGTTAGTACGGGGCTTCGTTGACTAAGTTGCCGTTGTGACCACATTTAATCCCCGAGAACAAATACAGGCGATGACTGGGTATCACTCCGCTCAAGTTGATGTGCCTGTTCGGTTGAACACCAATGAGTCGCCATTTCCTCCGCCTGCTGCATGGCTTGATGCGGTTGCAGATATCGCACGGTCAATTCAGTGGAACCGTTATCCCGACAGAGCCGTGACTGAATTGCGGGAAACTATTGCACGTCGTCACAATGTCGACCCAGCCAACATTTTTGTTGCAAATGGTTCCAATGAAGTTCTTCAGACAATTCTGCTGGCGTATGGCGGTGCTGGCCGGTGTGTTGCAACGTTTGAGCCTACGTATCAGATGTATTCCCAAATTGCTCGCGTCACGGGTGCCGAAGTTGTGCAAGGTGAACGTCGCGCTGACTTAACGCTTGACGCAATAGAGATCGAGCGGTTGCTCTCTCGTCATAAGCCGTCAGTGTCGTTCTTATGTAACCCGAATAACCCAACTGGAATCATTGAGCCACGTGAAAACCTAGAAGTGATGCTGGCCCACACAACAGGAGTTGTGGTTGTTGACGAGGCGTACGCAGAGTTTTCCGAATGGTCTGCTGTCGACATGGTGACTGAAGACAGGCCTCTCGCAGTTACTCGAACATTTTCTAAGACTTTGTCTATGGCTGCATTACGTGTGGGTTATGTAGTGGCGCCGAAACAAATGATTGCTGACCTCGAGATTGCAGTTCTTCCGTATCATCTGGATTCGTTCAAGCAAGCAGCAACTATTGCTGCGCTGAATTTTGTTTCAGAAATGGAACAACGAGTCGACATCATCAAATCTGAACGGAGTCGCATCTTTGCGGCCATTAGTGAAATGGAATGCGATGTCTGGCCAAGCGGGTCAAACTTCATCTTGTTTAGGCCCCGGTCTGCTGCCGCGGCTGTCGTGTGGCAGCGAATGGTTGACTCAGGGGTGTTAGTGCGCGATTTCAGCACGACACCGAGGTTGAGTGGCTGTTTGCGGGTCACTGTGGGTACACCAGACGAGAACTCGGCCTTCTTGGATGCTCTATCAAAGGCTCTGTCGGCCAATTAGGCAGAAATCACGTAATTGACAGTCCGAGAAGGGTGTTGAGCGGCGAGAATAGAGACATGGCACGTACAGCCCAGGTCACCCGCAGCACAAAAGAGACATCCATTGATGTGTCTATCAACCTTGACGGATCAGGGACCGCGTCTATCTCGACCGGTATTCCGTTCTATGACCACATGCTCGAGCAGTTGGCACGTCACGGTGGTTTTGACCTCACCATTGCAGCCAAGGGCGACCTACACATCGATACACATCACACGGTGGAAGATGTTGCAATCTGTGTTGGCGAAGCATTGCGTGAAGCGCTCGGCGATAAAGCCGGAGTGAGGCGTTTTGCTAGTGGGTTGTACCCACTTGATGAAGCACTCGTAGAAGTTGCACTAGATCTCAGTGGGCGTGCCTTTGTGGCGTGGAATGTTGAATTGCCGGAATGTCTCCCACTTGGTAACCCAGCTTTTGATCCATCACTTGCCGAGCACGCAGTGTCCTCGCTTGCTAGTGCGGCTGCAATTACGTTGCATGTCAACTTGCGCGCAGGTCGCAACGTGCATCACATCATCGAAGCAACTTTTAAAGGGCTCGCACGCTGTTTACGTGATGCCGTTCGCATTGAATCGGCGGGAGTGCCCTCTACGAAGGGTGTTCTTTCGTGACATCACGCCCGCGTGTTGCGGTGCTTGATTACGGAATCGGAAATTTGCGTTCTGCGCAGAAAGCGTTAGAACGTGTGGGTGCCGATGCTGTGCTCACTGCCGATGCTCGTATTGCAGCCTCGGCCGATGCTGTTGTTCTGCCGGGTGTTGGGGCTTTCGGGGCATGCATGAATGCATTGCGTACCGCCGGCCTCGAATCCGTTGCTCATGAGTCGGTCGAGCGCGGGGTTCCGTTCATGGGCATTTGTGTTGGTATGCAGATGTTGTTTGATTCAAGTCAAGAAGATGAAACCGCAACTGGGCTTGGCATTATCCCGGGTTCTGTGCAATGGCTCTCTACTGATGTGCCACGACCCCAGATGCAATGGAATCAACTCAACATCACAAAGAATGATGTTTTGTTTTCAGGTCTTGATAAAAATCCGTGGATGTATTTTGTGCATTCGCTGCACGGTGTTCCGACTGATGGCAACGATGTCGCAGCCACGGTTCATTATGGCGAAACACTCAATGTTGCATTTCGTCGTGGCAACGTATTCGCAACCCAGTTTCACCCTGAGAAATCGGCAACTGCTGGTTTGCGGCTGCTTGAGAATTTCGTTAAGTCAGTAGCAACATCATGATTCTGTACCCAGCGATTGATGTCTTTGGCGGCAAAGTGGTGCGCTTGCGCCAGGGTGAATATGACGACAGCACGGTGTATGGCGTTGACCCTGTCGCAATGGCTCTCTCGTTCGTTGATCAAGGAGCAACGTGGGTGCACATGGTTGACCTAGATGCGGCACGCAGTGGTGAACCCGTTAATCGTTCCGTCATCGCTGCTGTTGCTCGTGCTATTGCTGGCCGTGCATCGCTTCAGGTAGGTGGAGGGGTGCGTACAGAAGCCGATGCTGAAGCTCTTGCGGCAGCCGGAGTCACGCGCGTTGTTATGGGCTCTGCTGCAGTTGCTGATCCTTCACTCGTCCGTCGTGTGTCAGACATCGTTTCTGTTGCTGTGGGGCTTGATCACCGCAATGGGGTTGCGGCCACCCATGGTTGGACTGAATCTTCTGGAGTACAAGTAGATGAACTGCTGGCGAAATTTCCTACGGCTTCAGCGTTTGTAATTACTGATATTGCTCGCGATGGCATGTTGACTGGACCAGATGTTGAAGGGCTAGCGCACGCTGTGTCTCAAACACCAATTCCCGTCATTGCGAGTGGCGGTGTTGGCTCGCTGTCTCATCTTGCAGAACTGGCAACCGTCATTGGCTTGAACGGTGTCATCGTTGGTAAAGCGTTGTATGAATCAAAATTTTCTGTGTCGGAAGCCTTGGTGGCGTTGTCATGAATCCAGACCTAGTTGCGCGCGTTATTCCGTGTCTTGATGTAACCAATGGTCGCGTTGTCAAGGGAGTCAACTTCGTTGATTTGCGCGATGCAGGAGACCCTGTGGAATTGGCTGCCCGTTATGACGCTCAAGGTGCAGACGAATTGGTGTTCTTGGATATCACTGCATCATCTGATGGGCGCGACACCATGATTGATGTTGTCTCTCGAACTGCAGAGGAAGTGTTTATACCTTTCACAGTTGGTGGCGGTATTCGCGAATTGTCAGATGCACGAGCATTGTTGCGTGCGGGTGCTGACAAAATCAGCGTCAATACTTCTGCAGTGCAGCGACCTCAAGTTATTGCTGATATTGCGGATGAATTCGGGTCGCAATGTGTGGTGTGTGCAATTGATGCCAAGTGGGATGCTGCGACTCATCAATGGATGGTGTTTCTGCACGGTGGACGTACGGCAACAGAGTTGAATGCCGTGGAGTGGGCAGTTGCTGCCGTGTCGCTTGGTGCCGGCGAGATTCTTCTGACGTCTATGGATCGTGATGGCACGCGAGACGGTTTTGATCTTGGACTTACTCGTGCGGTGTCGGATGCGGTTGGTGTCCCAGTTATCGCTAGCGGTGGTGTCGGCACGCTTGGTCATTTATCGGAAGGCGTCATTGAAGGTGGCGCAACAGGCGTGCTAGCGGCATCAATATTCCACTTTGGCGAACACACAATCGGTGATGCAAAACGCGACATGGCATCGCGCGGTATTCGCGTTCGCAATTCCTAACTAGGAAATTGTCTCCAAAAGTTGAGACAAAGCAGTGTTGCAGAGACGTGCGGCGTTCACGGCGAAGGAATGATCAACACCGTTGGCCAAAATGATTTGAGTATTGCTCCACGTTGACACTGCAGTCGCCATTTCGTCTGGTGAAGTGAATTGATCATGCTCAGCCGCAATAATGATTTTTGGTCGGGGATTATTTGCCGCAGAGGGAAGGGAACTCATCATCTGTGCAGGTGGTGCAACAGCAATCCATCCGGCAATCCACGGGTTACTGACATTGAGGCCAACAACCGAACCGAATGAGTAGCCAGTCATGATGATGGGAACTTCGGGTGCAATGAGGTCAGACAATTCACATGCAGCAGCTAGGTCAAGTCGTTCAGAATCACCGTCATCATGAAAACCACCTGAGTTATTCACCCCGCGAAAATCAACGGCAATGGAATGGCAATTGAGACCCAATGCCGCTTCCTGCATGGCCCGAACAACATGATTGAAACGGTCACCGCCATACAGGGGGTGAGGGTGGCCAATAATCACGACAGCTCGCACATGGTCAGCGTCAGTGCGTACCAAATCGGCTTCAACATTGACGCCATCAATGGTTTCTAGGTAAATAGTTTCCACTCCCACGGGGCAAGACGGTACCGTACTTACGGTGAGCAACAACGACCAGACTTCAAACAATTCACGAGGGCGCGTCATTCTTGCCACTGCCGATCAGTTGTCCGGTGTGGTCTACAACGCAGATGGTCTGGTGCCCGCGATTGCGCAGTGTGTTGATACGGGTGACATCTTGATGATGGCGTGGATGAATGCAGAATCTCTCAGCATGACTTTTGCTGAAGGGCGCATGGTCTACTACAGCCGTAGCCGTAGTGAGTTGTGGCGCAAGGGTGACACCAGTGGTGATCGCCAGTTTGTGCGCGAGGCGTATTACGACTGCGACGGCGACACACTTTTGTTCAAGGTTGATCAAGAAGGTCGTGGAGCCTGCCATACAGGCGAGCGTTCATGTTTCTTTCGAGCATTCGGCGAAGACGAATGACAGGTACCGCGGTCACGCCGTCGCGTGCTGAATTCATTGAACTAGCGAAACTGCACACTGTGGTTCCCGTGTGGACTCAGATTCTTGCCGATCTCGAAACTCCGGTTGCTGCATTCATCAAACTGGTGGGCGAAGGTGATGGCTTCTTGCTCGAATCAGTGGAACATGGCGAACGATGGAGCAGGTATTCCTTTGTGGGCCGTAACCCGCGCGGAACTCTTACTTTGCGCAATGGAGTCCTAACAGTTACTGGCGATGTGCCCGCAAGTGTTCCATTAGATAAGGGCATGTTGGCTGCAATGGAAGAACTGTTGCGCATCTATCGCGCGCCGCTGTTTCCTGATCTTCCACCGTTGCAGGGCGGACTAATGGGCCACCTCGGTTATGACGTTGTTCGCGAAATCGAAGATCTGCCAAATGTTCCGCGAGATGATCGTGATTTGCCAGATGCTTCCGTCAGCATTATTGGCTCACTTGCCGCATTCGACCATTGGCGTCAACGCGTCTACATGCTTGAAAGTGTTCCGGTTGCAGGGTTGACTGATGCACAAATCGGTGAGGCATACGATGCCGCAGTTGTACGGGTGCACGAAGCTGTGGCTGATCTTGCTCGTCCACTTGCATACGTTGCAGTAGAACCGCCAGTTGCTGGCGAGAACCTGCCAACAACGCGTTCGTCTATGCCTAATGGTGCGTATCGCTCTGCGGTTGACGTTGCAAAGGAATACATTCGCGCTGGCGATATTTTCCAGGTAGTTCTTTCTCAGCGGTTTGATATTGACCTCACTGCAGACCCATTTGATGTGTACCGCGTTCTGCGTCAGGTGAATCCAAGCCCATATATGTACTTCTTGCGTCAACCTGATCTCACCATTGTTGGTGGGTCTCCAGAACCTCTCGTGCAATTGGTGAATGGGCGAGTGGTGTCTCGTCCTATCGCCGGAACACGTAAGCGCGGAGTAGATGACGAGCACGACAAGCGACTTGCAGGCGAATTGCGTGAAAACCCGAAAGAAGTCGCAGAGCACATCATGCTTGTTGACCTTGCCCGAAACGATGTTGGTCGAGTGTCAACTTTTGGCTCTGTACAAATGGACGAGCTGATGACACTTGAGCGATACAGCCATGTGATGCATCTCACGTCACAAGTATCAGGTGACTTGAAGCCGGGCCTTGGTCCGATTGACGTGTTGCGTGCAACATTGCCAGCTGGCACCGTAAGCGGTGCGCCAAAGGTGCGTGCAATGGAAATCATCGATGAGTTGGAGCCAGTAAAGCGCGGACCATATGCAGGTGTTGTTGGCTATGTGGATTTTTCAGGAAATCTCGACACTGCAATTGCAATTCGCACAATGTTCGTAGGTCCAAAGTTTGCAAGTCTGCAGGCAGGTGCCGGCATCGTTGCTGATAGTGACCCTGCAGATGAAGATTTGGAATGTGAGAACAAAGCGCGAGCACTTCTCGCCACTATTCCTGCTGCTGAACGAATGACACAACGCCGCCGCGAAGCTGGAACAACAGCATGACGACCATAGTCTGGGCTGACATCGCCCGCGACGTCATCATCGTGCAAGGTGATGATGCGCAGACTTTCTTGCATTCACAGCTTGCGAATGACATTGCATCGTTAGCAGTTGGCACGAGCATTCACAGCTTGTTGCTTGAACCTACTGGTCACGTGTCGGCGCTTGTGCGGGTTGTACGCCACGAAGACACCGTGTTCACTCTTGATCTTGATGCAGGATTTGCAGACGAAGTAATCGTGCGGTTGCAGCGATTCGTGTTGCGTGCAAAAGTCACGTTGCGACGCAGTGATTGGCTAGTACGCGCTTTCCGCGGCACAGATGCGATGCGCGAAGTTGGTGCTGGGCCTGGACGCGCCATTCCGTATTGGGGTTCTGAAGATGAAATCGACGTGGTTGGCGATGTATTGCTGTTGCCAACATTGGGTGAAGTCACCGAGCCAGAGCATATTGACTACTCCCGCGCAGATGCTCGTTGGCCAAAACTTGGGGTCGACGTCTTAGTGGGTGACATTCCCGGCACAACAGGAATTCTTTCTGTCGCCGTTAGTTTCACCAAAGGGTGTTACCCAGGGCAGGAACTTGTTGAGCGAATGGACTCTCGCGGAACAATGGCGCCTGTAGTTGTGCGTGCTCTTCCTCGCGAGGGTCTCGGAGTCGGCGCTCGTGTGATGGAAGACGACAAATCAGTCGGCACTGTCACTTCGATTGGTTCACGAATTGCGCTTGCGCGTATAGCCCGAACCTCAACGGTCGGCGAACCACTCGTCTGAAACATCACTACGTCCACGTAGTTGTGAAAATTCAGTTGCGTGATTGAACAGAATCTGAAAGCGTCCCGAATCGAATTGCGATTGTTCGGATACGCGCAGCCATTGCGCAGCGAGGGAATGGTCTCCGAGGTGCATTGCGCTGCGAGCAGCTTGAAAAGCATTGCTCTCAGCAGGGCACAGGCGGTACGCCTCGGTAGCGAACCGCAAAGCTTTAGTGGCGTCTCCTGCAGAAAGAATGCTGGCCGCAATCGTCGCGTCAAACTCCGGGTCGCCTTCAGGGGCAAGGGCGGGGTTCAGCAAGAGCTTCTTCTGACGTTGGGGTAATGCGAGGGTTTGATACTGCATAAACAACATAAAGACGAGGACAGGGGCAAACTGCGCGTTGCCGCTGACAATGCAGAGCCCGAACAACACTGCTGTCAAGGCAGTGCTTGACTTCAAAACAATGTCATTACCGCGGCCTGGCATGAAATGTTCAACAATGCTTGCAACGAATGCTCCACCGTCAAGTGGCATGAGAGGAACAAGGTTGAGCACTCCCAATGCGATACCTGCCCACCAAATAGCAATAGTGGCATCGCTGATGGTGATATCCGCCCTACTGAATGGGTTAGTGCTGTTCAGTAACAGCACCGCGACTGCACAAGTAATTTGTAGTGACGGTCCTGCAATTGCGATGCGGGCCTTTTGTCCCCACGTCAGGGGTTTACGTGGTTCGTACGCTGCGTACGCCACCATGAAATCAAGCGAGATTGATGCGGTACAACCAGACATGCGAGCCGCTAGTGCGTGACCTAGTTCGTGAATCAATGTGAAGATCCCGACCGCAGCCGCCATCCATAGTCCAAGTGGGAATGGGTAGATAAAAACAAGAAAGGCCAGAAATATCCCAAAACCAGGCTTCAGGGTTGTGGGGAAGCCGAGCACGTTAAACACATTGGGCTTGGCATGGCTTGCTGGGCTTCTCATGTCGCAAGTGTATTGAAGATAGAGGTAAAGCCGTAGGCGCCTAGACTTTCGGCGTGTCATACGTTTTTGCCTTCGACCATAAACATCGTCGCCCACCAATGGAGTACAAAGATCTTTTGGGTGGAAAGGGAGCCAATTTGGCTGAAATGATGAGCGTGTTGAACTTGCCAGTTCCGCATGGTTTCACCATTAGTACCGATGCGTGTCGCGATTACATGCACGGTGGGTGGCCGAAGAGCCTCACCGACGAAATGACAAAGCATGTTGCAGCTTTAGAGAAAAAGATGGGCCGCAAGTTGGGCGATCCGAAAGACCCACTGTTGGTCTCAGTGCGTTCTGGTGCAAAGTTTTCAATGCCCGGAATGATGGACACGGTTCTGAATCTTGGCTTGAACGACAAGAGCGTGATTGCTCTAGCAACAACTACGAACAACGAGCGGTTTGCATATGACTCATACCGTCGGTTCATCTCAATGTACGGACGAATTGTTCTTGGTCTTGATGGTGCTGTCTTTGAGCACGCGCTCGACAAGGCAAAAGAAGTCGCCAACGCAAAGACTGATGCCGATATTCCAGCTCCGGCATTGAGAGAACTCTGCGAGGTCTATAAGAAGGCAGTTGCAACAGCCACGGGTAAGCCATTTCCTCAGGACCCCGCAAAGCAACTCCGTGGCGCAGTAGAGGCAGTCTTTCGCTCATGGAATGGTCCGCGCGCAATTGCGTACCGAGTTCGAGAAAAGATCAGCCATGAACTGGGTACTGCAGTCAACGTGCAAGCCATGGTGTTTGGCAATCGCGACGAGAACTCAGGAACAGGCGTTGGGTTTACTCGCAATGCTGCCACTGGTGATTCAAAGCCGTATGGAGACTTCCTGGTCAATGCACAAGGCGAAGATGTTGTTGCTGGTATTCGCAACACAGAGGACCTCAATGCACTGAAGAAGAAGTTCCCGATAATTCATAGTGAACTATTGGAAATCTTTGCTCGACTTGAGCGTCATTACAAAGATATGTGTGACACTGAGTTCACGATTGAACAGGGCAAGTTGTGGATGCTTCAGACACGAGTCGGAAAGCGAACGGGTGCTGCAGCATTGCGAATGGCAGTCGAGATGACAAAGCCAACCGGAACCGGCAAGAAGGCGTGGAAGATTTCAAAGACCGAAGCCATTATGCGTGTTGCCGCTGATCATCTTGATCAGGTCCTTCACCCGCAGTTTGCAACAAAATCGAAGAGCATTGCCAAAGGTCTTGCAGCGTCTCCTGGGGCTGCCGTAGGCCAGGTATTTTTCACCGCTGATGATGCAGAAGCTGCTGCTCTGGCTGGCAAAGACGTGATTCTGGTGCGTGCGGAAACTAGTCCGGAAGACGTTCACGGCATGATGGTTGCAAAAGGAATTCTCACCTCGCGTGGTGGTCTAGTCAGTCATGCTGCTGTTGTCGCTCGCGGATGGGGGACTCCGGCCATTGTCGGTGCTGATGCGGTAAAGATTTCTGGTAATTCATTCACAGCAAATGGAGTCACAGTGAAGGAAGGCGACTGGTTGTCGCTTGATGGAACCACTGGTGAAGTAATGCTCGGACAACTTGCATTGATGGCTTCAAAACCACCAAAGGAATTCGACACAATTCTGAAATGGTCTGACGAAGTGCGCAAAGGCAAGATGGATGTTCGAGCAAACGCGGATACCGACGAAGATGCAAAGAAAGCTCGTGAGCTTGGCGCACAGGGAATTGGCTTATGTCGCACAGAGCACATGTTCTTAGCTCCCGACAGATTGCCCGTCGTGCGTCGAATGATTCTTGCTAGTTCGCCAGAAGAAGAAGCAGCAGCCTTTGAAGAACTACGGAAAGTTCAGAAGAAAGACTTCATTGCGCTCCTGAAGGAAATGTCGGGGCTTCCAGTCACAGTGCGTCTGCTTGATCCGCCACTTCATGAATTCTTGCCACACGTCAGCGAATTAGAAATCAAGAAAGCAACATCTGGTCTTGATGCAGAAGAAGCAACACTCCTTCGTGCAGCACATGAATGGAGCGAAGTGAACCCCATGTTGGGAACTCGCGGAGTTCGTCTTGGTGTTGTGAAGCCTGGTCTGTATGCCATGCAAGTGCGCGCGCTAATGGAGGCCGCTGATGATGTGGCATCGAAGGGCTATGAACCGATTGTCGAAATCATGATTCCGCTCACCGTGACCCGTGAAGAATTGGCTCTTGCGCGTAGTTGGGTTGAAGACGTTCTTGCTGACATCAATTCACGACCAGTTCCGAAGGCCAAAAAGGGTGAGAAATCCATAAAGCGGCCAAAAGTTTCTATCGGAACCATGATTGAGACTCCTCGTGCAGCATTGCGGGCAGGGGAACTAGCTGAAGTATCCGATTTCTTTAGCTTCGGCACAAATGACCTGACGCAAATGACGTTTGGTTTCAGTCGTGATGATGTCGAGAGCCGAATGATGCCTGCCTACTTGGAAGCCGGGCTTCTGAAGCGCAACCCTTTCGAAACAATCGACCAAAGTGGAGTTGGCGAATTGGTGTTCCTTGCTGCCGAACGGGGTCGCAAAGTGAAGCGTGGACTAAAAATGGGTGTCTGTGGTGAACATGGTGGTGATCCTGAGTCAATTGGCATGTTTTATCGCGCTGGTTTGAATTACGTCAGTTGCTCTCCCTACCGCGTGCCCATCGCTCGGTTATCGGCAGCTCAGGCTGTTATCGGCGGTGCCAAGACAGAGACGAAGTAGTCAACTAACATCTCCCAGATGTTCTCCATTGGTTCACTCGTTGCGGCTAGTACTGGTTCTTCCAGCGGAAAGGTCGATCTCGTTATCGAAGGTTGGCACTGGCCACTTCTTCTGGGTGTCATCGGTGCAATGTTGCTGATTGACATTTTGGTTGTGCACAAAAACGCACACGAAATCCACACGAAAGAAGCAGCTATTGAATCTGCTGTCTGGATCAGCGTGGGTTTGCTTTTCGGTCTCGTCATGTTGTGGGAGTTCGGTTCTCAGGCTGCTGGTGAATACATGGGTGGCTACCTCATTGAAAAGAGCCTCAGTGTTGACAACGTGTTTGTGTGGGCGGTCCTGTTTGCGCACTTCCAAGTGCCGAAGATGTATCAACACCGTGTTCTTTTCTGGGGAATCTTTGGTGCCCTTGCTATGCGCATCGGATTCATCTTTGCCGGCGTTGCCATTATCAATTCATTCAAAATCACTCTGATTCTGTTTGGTCTTTTCCTTCTGTATTCAGGCATCAAATTGCTACAGACCCACGATGATGGTTTTGATCCTGCAAAGAGCAAGGCAATGAAGGTATTTCATCGTTTTGTGCCCTCAACAGATGAACTTGATGGTCAGAAACTATGGACGAGAGTTAATGGCAAGCGGTTGGCGACGCCACTTCTCGCAGTCCTTGTCTTGGTGGAAATCACTGATGTTATTTTCGCAATTGACTCCGTACCGGCCGTTCTGGCTGTGACTAACGAGCAATACATCGCTTTTGCATCGAATGCCTTCGCAATTTTGGGATTACGAGCTCTGTATTTCCTCCTTGCTGACATGCGGGACCGATTCCAGTACCTACAGACTGGTCTCGGAGTCATCCTGGCGTTTGTCGGTATCAAGATGACCTTGTCGTATTGGTGGCATATGCCTATCGCGGCGTCGTTGTCAGTTATTGCCATGATCCTTACGGTCTCGATTGTTGCCTCGCTTCGATCCACGCCAAAGACGCAGTCGTAGGTCGTCTCACGGGGCACTAATGTCATGCCATGGGCATTGCTGAGGACGACATTCAAAAGGTCAGGTCCTCTGTCACTTTGTCAGACGTGGTCTCGCCATATTCCCAACTACGTCGCACTGGCCGTAGCCAAGTCGGTCTGTGTCCTTTTCATTCAGAGCGTTCGCCCTCTTTCAGTGTCAATGATGAGACCGGTAGGTACATGTGCTTTGGCTGCGGAGCTAAGGGTGATGTCTTCACGTTCGTTCAACAGATGGAACACCTTGACTTCGTTGGTTCTGTAGAACGCATTGCCAGTAAAGCTGGAATCGAACTTCGTTATACATCAGGCGCTGGAAACGGTGAACGCAAACATCGCAAGGAATTGCAAGCCTTAATGGAACGTGCGGTTGATTGGTATCACGCACGACTTCTTGAATCTCCTGATGCACGAGCAGCTCGGGAGTATTTACGAGATCGCGGTTTGGCCGGCGACGTCGCTCGATCGTTTCGCCTTGGCTGGGCACCGGATGAATGGGACGCCCTTAGCTCGTCACTTGGCGCGACACCAGCAATGTTGGCTGAAGTTGGCCTTGGGTTTGTTAACAAAGCTGGCCGACTGCAAGATTCGTTTCGCGCACGGGTGATGTTTCCCATCTTTGATGAAAATGGTGCAGCAGTTGCCTTTGGCGGGCGCATTCTTCCTGGTTCAACAGACCCTGCGAAGTACAAGAACTCCACTGAAACTCCGGTGTACATAAAGTCGCGCACGTTGTATGGCCTGAACTGGGCAAAAGGCAACGTAGTGAAAGAAGATCGCGTCATCGTGTGCGAGGGGTATACCGACGTCATTGGTTTTCATCGCAGTGGGCTTGCAACTGCGGTTGCAACGTGCGGCACTGCACTTACCGAAGATCATGTAAAACTTATGAAGCGCTACGCACGTAATGTGGTGTTGGCATTTGATGCTGATGCGGCGGGCCAAGGTGCCACAGACAAGTTCTACGCGTGGGAAAAGAAATATGACATCTCAGTTTCTGTCGCGCAGTTTCCAGCAGGCAAAGACCCTGGCGAACTTGCAAGTTCCGACCCTGAAGCACTGACGCGTGCAATTAACGACGCAATGCCATTTCTTGGTTTCCGATTGAAAAGATTGTTCGACGCAAACCCTTTACGTTCGCCAGAATCACGTGCTCGACTAGCGGGTAAAGCCATGGAATTGGTGAACGAGCATCCCGATTCAAACGTGCGTCGGTTGTATGCAGGCCAAGTAGCAAGCCACACCGGAGTCTCTGCTGCTGATCTTGTGAAAGTTGCAGACAGGGGAGGCTCTGCACCTGTAGTTATCGCAGCTCCAGTTCAGCAAGCAACAGAGGGTGCTGGGTTTGTGGCGTTGTCCCTTCTGATTCACGAATGGGACACCATTGCACCCTGGCTGATTGAAGAGCTTTTCCCTGATGATCCTTCACGTGAAGCATTCCGCGCCCTGGCATCCGCAGATGGTGATGTCCACGTTGCCTTACAGTCTGTCGAACCAGATGCGGCCGACATTATTGAGCGAGCAGCAGTGTACGACATAGAGGCTGACCCGCTTGTTGAATCTCGAGCTCTCATTTCAGCCGCTGTTCGACGAGAACTGTCACGACGTCGAATGGGCTCTGACATTGAGCAGATTCAGAATGACCGCATGGTGCGTAACGCCCTTGAAGATTTGAATAAGCACGACAAAGCACCAAATGCAGCGGTGATCTTGCTGCAGTGGCTCGCCCAGGTGGCTCAGGCAGCCACATGACGCGCCGGTCCACCATCGTGCTGCCGCATCCATCTGTGGATGCCGCCGAGTGGGCCACATTGCTTGCCTCGCGATCAGACGACGGGACAGTCGACCCAAATACGGTCGCCCATGTTTTTAGAAACGTGGAACTGAATCCGGAAATGATTCGTCATATCGAATCAGTGTTACTTGAAGCAAAAATCTCCATCGCCAAAATCGAACCTGATATCTCAGGCGAAATTGAAATACCCGCACCACGCCCACTAAAGCTGGTGCCACCGAAGGTCGCAGCTCCGCGAGTGCTGGCAGGAGAAGCTGGTGATGCAGTACGTATGTATCTCGGTGAAATCGGCCAGGTGGCGTTGCTGTCAGCTGATGATGAAAAAAGACTGGGCCGCGCAATTCGCACCATGCAGGAAGCAAAAGCTCGTTCAACCGAAGGATCGTTAACGGCAACTCAACGTCGTGAGCTACGCATCATCATGCGTGAAGGTGAAGAAGCATTCGAACATCTCATTACGGCAAACTTGCGCTTAGTAGTTTCCATTGCGCGCAAATACGATGGGCGCGAACTGCAACTGCTTGACCTTATTCAAGAAGGCAACATTGGTCTCATGCGTGCCGCAGAGAAGTACGACTGGGAGAAGGGTTTCAAGTTTTCTACCTACGCCACTTGGTGGATTCGTCAGTCAATGATGCGGGCTATGGCTGACCAAGGGCGCACTATTCGTGTTCCTAGTCATGTTGTGGAAATGTTGAATCGAATCACCAAAGCTGACCGTGAATTGAATGTCGAACTGAAGCGCGAACCCACGTATGCAGAACTCGCAGAACGAACTCTCATTCCAGCCGAAAAGATCGAAGAACTAAAACAGATCTCCTCTGTCACAATCAGTCTCGATGAACCTGTCAGTAGCGATGAAGACTCCACAACGTGGGGAGACAAATTTGGCGGCGACACCACAGATTCACCAGCAGATGTGGCACAGCGTCGTGAACTGGTTGATGCAATCTCTCTAGAGCTTGATCATTTGCCAGATCGTGATCGTCGCATCATCGACAAGCGCTTTGGTATTTCAAGTGGTGAGCCACAGACGCTCGATGACGTCGCTAAGCAAGAGGGAGTCACACGTGAGCGAATCCGCCAGATTGAACAAAAGACTCTTGCCCGCCTTCGCCACCCAATCAATAGCCAGCGTTTGCGTAGTTACCTCGAATCTGACTAGATCCATGGCCTTGGGCACTGGGCGCCCTCGCTGGTAGCCTTTGGGTTCCCTTCCGGGGTAGCTCAGTTGGCAGAGCAACGGACTGTTAATCCGTTTGTCGTGGGTTCGAGCCCCACCCCCGGAGCCAGTCGCACCTCTCACCTCGGTCGACTCTCGGGCCCATAGCTCAGTTGGTTAGAGCAGGGGACTCATAATCCCTTGGTCGCAGGTTCGAGTCCTGCTGGGCCCACCATTAGTCGACTCGAATTAGTGAATGTCGCCAATCCAAAAGGGCACGCGTTCCAGCAAATTCAGACTCACATTTCTGCACGTATCAAGCACTGCACACACGGGGTCGTTGTCGCCCTTGTAAACATTCGCTAGCGATACAGGCACACGACTCACCACAGTGAGGCTTCGCTCTGGTGCATCAGTTACTTGGTGAAACGAATCGATTGCTGAAACCTCAAGAGGTAGCTCGAGGCCGCCAATCCCGGCAACTTCGGTCGCAAGCACCAATAGGTCGGGCGGGTGCACGAGCGGTGGGAATGTCCACGTGAATACCAGTGGAAACGTAAAGCCTTCTGGTGGGTCGTCGTCTGGGTCGTCCATGGCCAGAACCACGTCTTCAAAACTGAGAAGTGTGCGCGGGTCGATTTCCAGGCTTACATGAAGGTCAATCGGTCCGTTGCAGGCCTCTTCGGGGTGGAGATCCACTTCCCACAGTTGACGCAGTGAGTACGTCTCAACAAAGTGACGCTCGTCATGCACGTGAAACCCGTGGTCGACCGCATGGCTCTTCAAATCGGTGACAAATCCGGCAATGTCGATAACGGCCACGTCATGGACACTACCGTTCAGATGTGCCCCATTTCGATTACAACTCTGCAGACCGCGATATTTTGGGGTTTCTGCACGACGTTGCAGATGCCGCCGCTGACACCTTGGACGAAATTGCCGACTGGTCAATGTCTGGCGAGCGCGAGGGTCAGTATTCGGCTGATGTCGTGATTGACGATGTCATTGTTGATTTGTTGCAAGCATCTGGTTTTGAAGTTCTGTCCGAAGAGAGTGGCATCGCAGACATTGTGTGGCCAATTACAGATGACAGATTGTTAGTTGTTGTTGACCCTTTAGATGGTTCAACAAATGCAAGTAAAGGTCTTCCTTGGTATGCAACATCATTGTGTGTTGTAGACCGTCACGGTTTACGTGCTGCGTTAGTAGCAGAACAGTCGGGTAGTGAGACCCGTTACGGCGCATCGCGTGGCGGTGGAGCAAACCGCGACGGGATCCCTGTGCGCGTGAACCCTCTTGCAAATGTGTCGCAAGCAGTTGTTGGTACAAATGGTGCACCGCCGTACCCGCACGGGTGGTGGCAGTTCCGAACCCTCGGTGCTGCAGCACTTGATATCTCATTAGTCGCAACGGGCGGCCTTGATGGCTATGTCGACTTCCATGACCACGGAGTATGGGACTACTTGGCAGCGGTACTGATTTGTCAGGAAGCCGGAGCAATTGTCGGCGAAGTAGACGGCAAAGACTTGCTGACTATTGACCCGCTAGCGAGGCGTAGTCCCGTAGTTGCCTCCTCGCAGGCTCTCTTTGATTCATTGATGGATACCGCTCGCGCTAATCGCCACTAGGGCCATTACGGGCGCGTCACGTGGCGCCCCTAATGTGAAGGTATGAATCACATCTCACATTGGATCAATGGCGCGGTTGTTGCCGGCACATCTGGCCGAAGCGGCGCAGTCTTCAACCCAGCAACAGGTGTGCAAACCTCATCGGTTGATTTTGCATCGGTGCAAGAGATTGATGCTGCGGTAGCCGCAGCCACCGCAGCGTTGCCAGCGTGGCGAGCAACAAACCTTTCTCGTCGAGCTGAGATTATGTTCAACATTCGCAACTTGGTGCAGAGCAATCGAAATGAAATTGCTGCAATGCTGAGCGCCGAACACGGCAAAGTCGTCACTGATGCTCTTGGTGAAATTGCGCGCGGGCTCGAGAATATTGAATTCGCCTGCGGTATCCCACACTTATTGAAGGGCAGTTACAGCGAACAAGCAGCAACTGGCGTTGATGTGTACAGCATTCGTCAACCGCTTGGTGTCGTCGCGGGTATCACTCCGTTCAACTTTCCTGCAATGGTTCCGATGTGGATGTTTGCGAGCGCCATTGCATGCGGCAACACATTCATCTTGAAGCCAAGCGAAAAAGATCCATCCGTTGCATTGTTCCTTGCTGAACTACTGAAGCAAGCTGGTGTTCCTGACGGCGTGTTCAATGTCATCAACGGCGACAAAGTGGCAGTTGATCGTTTGCTTGAACACCCTGATGTTTCTGCCGTGTCTTTTGTTGGCTCTACGCCAATTGCAAAGTACATCTATGAGACAGGCACACGGAATGGAAAGCGTGTTCAGGCTCTCGGCGGAGCAAAGAACCACATGTTGGTATTGCCAGACGCTGATCTTGATATGGCTGCTGATGCAGCTGTGAGTGCTGCATATGGTTCAGCAGGCGAGCGTTGCATGGCAATTTCAGTGTTGCTTGCAGTTGATTCAGTGGCAGATGCCCTAATCAAAAAGGTGCAAGAGCGAATTCCTGCGATCACGGTAGGGCCAGCCAGTGACTCAAAGAATGAAATGGGGCCACTGATTACTGCCGAGCATCGCGACAAAGTTGCGGGCTATTTGGCAGGCGCTGCAGCCGAAGGGGCAACAGTTGTAGTTGATGGCCGCACCAACGTGCCTGCGGATGGTTTCTTTATTCGCCCCAGCATCATTGATGGCGTGAAGCCAGGAATGCGCTGCTACGACGAAGAGATTTTTGGGCCAGTACTTAACGTTGTTCGTGTGAAGTCATATGCCGAAGGAGTTGCGCTCATCAATGCCAACCAATTTGGTAACGGTGTTGCTCTGTTCACACGTGATGGCGGAGTAGCTCGCGAATTCCAGTTCGATATCAGTGTCGGAATGGTCGGCATCAACGTGCCCATTCCAGTTCCTGTGTCGTATTACTCATTCGGTGGTTGGAAGAACAGTTTGTTCGGCGATCACCACATGTATGGCACTGAAGGCATCAACTTCTTTACGCGCAGCAAAGTAGTTACCTCGCGCTGGCCAGACCCGCGCACATCAAGTGTTGATCTTGGGTTCCCGCAGAACCGGTAAGACTTATTTGCCGGTGTAATACGTATCGGCAATGTCAAGAACTTCGTCGATGATTGCAAGTCCCTCAGCGATTTCGGCATCACTTGTGGTGAGTGGCGGAGTCACGTGGATACGGTTGAAGTGAGTAAACGGCCACAAGCCCTTTGCTTTCGCAGCAGCCAGTACTTCGCCCATTGGTTTTGCGTCTGCGCCCGTTGCATTAAACGGAACAAACGGTTCGCGTGAATCGCGATCGCGCACCAGTTCGATAGCCCAGAAGCATCCGAGCCCACGCACGTCACCAACGCTTGGGTGCTTGGCCTGAATTGCCGCTAGTCCAGGTGCAATCACATCGGTGCCGAGGCGGCGGGCCTTCTCGATGATCTTTTCTTCTTTATAGATATTGATGGAAGCAACTGCAGACGCGCATGCCAGCGGGTGGCCTGAATAGGTGAGCCCACCAGGGAACTGGCGTTCACGGAATGAATCAGCAATACGATCAGAAATGATTACGCCGCCAAGAGGTACATAACCAGAGTTGACGCCCTTTGCGAAACAAATGAGGTCTGGTGTGACATTCCAATGGTCAACGGCAAACCACTCGCCACACCGGCCAAAGCCTGCCATTACTTCGTCACAAATCATCACGATTCCGTGTTCATCGCAAATGTCGCGCACGCCTTGCAAGTAACCAGGTGGCGGTACCAAGATGCCATTAGTTCCTACAACAGGTTCCAAGATGATGGCCGCAATGTAATTGCCGCCTTCCACCATGATCGTGTCGCGCAAATGTTGTAGCGCACGTTCGCATTCTTGTGACTCGCTATCCGAATGAAACGCAGAGCGGTATGCATACGGACCCCAAAATTTGATGATGCCCGGCATCGCGGGTTCTGCTGGCCAACGTCGCGGGTCGCCCGTCAGTTGAATAGCGCCGCCTGTTGCACCGTGGTAACTGCGGTATGTAGACATAACTTTGTTGCGCCCTGTATGCAGACGCGCCATACGTATTGCATTCTCGGTTGCTTCTGCGCCACCATTCGTGAAGAACACCATGTTCAAATCACCAGGGGCAAGTTCAGCAATCAGTCGCGCTGCTTCGCTGCGTTCTTCGTTTGCATGAAACGGGGCAACGGTGCACATCTTGTCAACCTGTGCTTTGATAGCCGCAAGCATCTTCGGGTGTTGATGCCCGATGTTCACGTTGATCAGCTGGCTCGAGAAGTCGAGGTAACGCTTTCCGTCTTCATCCCAAAAGCACGACCCTTCGGTGCGCGCTACGACGAGAGGGGATATGAGTGACTGTGCTGACCATGAATGAAAAACATGCTTACGGTCATTAGTAAATGCTTGAGAAGCCATGTCCAACTCTAACTGAGTGCACACAGCAAGCTCTATAAGCGAAAGGGCTTTCAGGGGTGACGCACCGACCGAAAATTAGGCAAGTACGGTGGGATTATGCATTCTCCTAAGCGCGCACTGGCTGTTGCTGCGGTACTCCTTGCAGGTGTGCTGACCTCGTCTTCGGCAAATGCAATCAGCGTGTCTGCCCCATGGAAGAAAGCGCCCATCAAAGTGGCGTATGGCGGCACTGTCTGGACTACCTCTACTACCGGCGCTGCATTGTCTTTCACTGTGAAAGGCAAGTCTTTTGCCATGTGGTTCACTGCTGGGCCAAAGAACGGCAAAGTAGCCGTGTATGTGAACGGGAAGCGCTCACGCATTGTTGATCAGTACGCCCCAAAGACCATTCGTCGAGCCGTTGTCATGACCCGTGCAAAAGCAACGAACACGGTGATGGTGGTTGCTTTGTCGACAAGGAACAAGAAATCAAAGGGCAAGAAAGTAACTGTGGATGCCTTCTCTCCCAATGCACTGCGTTGTGCAAAGGGTTGCGTTCGTTCGCCCATCCCTCACTCTGTACCGGGCAAGGTTGAAATATCGGGCACCGACCAAGTGTGGTACCCATCCGCCGTTCCCGCCTCAAATTCTCGCGAGTGGGTAGTTGCAATCGGTAGTTATGTGCGCGGAAGAGATGTGTTTCC
>Ga0208597_1000018_pt1 | contig 56982 bp, 78 predicted proteins | sample LakMenEpi05May12_FD_150673 | JGI IMG/M metagenome (GOLD analysis project Ga0208597, IMG submission 150673) | Freshwater microbial communities from Lake Mendota, WI - 05MAY2012 deep hole epilimnion (SPAdes) | ecosystem: Environmental > Aquatic > Freshwater > Lake > Epilimnion/Euphotic zone ...
TACTCTCACCCACTCCAATATATTCCTTACCATTAATAATTATTTTAGTTGTCACAATTGTCACCTTTCTTTTCATTTCAAATGGACCAATTGCAACACCTGTTGTTGGTGCTTCAATACTTTCAACAATAACAGAAACACTATCCCCATCCTCACAGATAGAATACTTCTCTGATATAACTTCTTCAGTAATCTGTTTAACACCAAGTGTAAATCTCTTTGGACTAATGCCTTCAATATTAGCACGACTCTCAACATGTTTAACTGAATAACAGTTCTGAGCGTAAGTTAAAGATGCCAAGAACATCACGGGAATTAATAATAGTTTTCTCATTTTATTTTGTATTTGGTATAATCTGTTGTTAATGGTTTTTCGTTCTTGAAGTAATACACTTCAGTAGTTTTACCGTATTTGATTGTCTTATAATATGCATCAGGTATTGTCGCCCCTGTTGGTAACACAATTGACTTTGGTGAATACACACATCTAATTTCGACCACAACTTTCTGTGTCTTTGCCAAATCCCTTTCTCTAACCTCTAACAATCTCCAAGTAGTTCTGTTAAGGTTCTCTTGTTGTAAGGAACAATTAAGGTATGTGAATGTCTTAAATAACATTTCACTTGTACAGTTAAAATCTGCCGCAGGTGCCAAATGTCCTTTATCATATGGATTGTTTGCATAGTCCTTATCATCTGAGGTTAGGATTGAATCACAAACGTAAAAGTCCATACCCTTTCTTGGTGCGGTTCCATTTGGACATTGAACAGTGTATCTAATAAATTTAGGTTGTTGTAATTTTTCTGAATACACCAACTCAAACATGTCAGTCTTGACATAAATTGAATCTCTTAATGTTTTTTGTCCGTAAATGAATAATGGTAAAATAAACCCTAATGTTAGTAATAGTTTTTTCATGTTATAATAATGCTTTTGCTCCAAGTAATACTTGGTAATTTATTGTGGTACTTTTTATTTGTTGAACCCCACTAAAGCTCAAGTTAAGTTTAAATTTCTGTGTTAATCTGTAATCGAATGCTGTGAATGGAACCATTAACCAACCTGACTTATACCATAAACCTTCGTAGTAATAAACAAAAGGTGAATACACAACAACCATCATGGTTGTATTGGTTATCTTCTTAGATACTTTGAATGTTCCAACTCCACCACCAAGTGCCGATAAACTTTGGAATCTTGATTCACCCAACTTACCTGTTGTGAAGTTAACCCCAAGTGTTGATGTAATTGATTTATATTTGTATGAAGTCATTAAAGAAGTTGTATTAAATAAATCCCTTTCAAAGTTTAACATTGATGAGTTAGCAACAATCCCTGTAAAACTCTTAACTTTCCTACCCATGAATAAAGTTAAACTTGAGTTGTTAATACTGGTAGTATAGTTAAGTAACGCACCCTTAACAACTGTGTTGTTGGTATTACTTTTAACAACACTCATATTCATCCTAAATTGTTGTGGTTCTCCTTGTGTCGCACTATTGATTACAACTATATCACCATTTAATACAATCCCCCCTTGCTTTGCATTAGCAACTTTCTCTTTTGCACTTGATGTACTTCTCGCATTATCTGTACTTTGATTTTGTTGTGTTTCGTCAGGAGTTTGTGTATTACTATTCTGACCATTACCCTGAGGATTTGAACCATTCCCTCCTACAGTCGACTGATTCTGTTGACCTCCTCCTTGAGTTGTGTTATTTGGATTTCCATTGTTTCCACCCGATGTTGATGTTGTTTGACCATTTCCTTCAGGTTGTCCTCCGTTGTTTGGATTAGTTGTTCCGCCTGTTTGGTTTGGTTGATTTGTCTGAGTTCCCCCAGTGTTTCCATTATTACCCTCGCTAGTTTGCCCATTTCCTTGATTTTGATTATTAGTGGTTTGACCACCCTGACCGTTAGTCGTTGGGCTATTATTGGATGTCGTGGAATTATTATTATTTGATGATTTATTATTTTTTCTTTTATTGTCCTCTGAAGATGATTTTTCTTTCGCTTCGACAATTCCACCGATATTTGTTCCCCCAATCGAACCTATATCGTTTAATGCTGACATCACATTGGTCAATACCGCAATGTTATTTTGAGTTATTAACACATTCATATTTGTGTTTTGGGCTAAACCGACACCACTACATGGTCCGTTGGGATTTGTTGAATTAACTTGATTAATCCATTGCTCAAATTCACCTAATTGTAATTGTTGTTGAGTAAAACTTTGGACTGAACCATTGTACGATAACAATACACTACCTGATGGATTGTCAATGTAAATTTGTTTTTGTTTAAAGGTACAGGGGTCCGTAAATGTATACGAAAACCCCTGTCCTAAAACCATTGTTGTTATGAACAGAAAACTTATTGTAATAAAAATTTTCTTTAAGTTCATATTAGATTTCTTTTGTATCAGATAAAGACACTCCGTCTTCCTCATCAACTTTTTGAATTAACATTTTGTCTCTATCTTCAGAGTTGAACCAATAGTCCACAACTTTATTTAGGTTACCAACAAAGGCACCTAAAAGGATTAATAACATTTCTTTCCAATCTTCACCAATTGGTATTCCGAAGAATACTGCCGAGTTGATACCTAAAATGATAAAGAAAAATAACCCCAACACAATTGCAGTGATTTTCCAACGATTGGATTGCATTTGTTGTAACATGTAGTAAAAACGATTCTTGTCTTCTACTTTTGTGAAAGTGTTTTCACCGATTAATAATTTTTTTAAACTCATATTTTTTTAAGATTTAAAGACACCCTTTTTTATTAATTTTGACACTACTCTTGACGATGCCGTTTCAAGAGCTTTTTTGGTCGAAATACCTATTGTCGATTGATTGAACTTAATATCTTCTACATCCGATAAAATTGAAGATGTCTTAACTGTTGATGATTCACCTAAACCACTACCTGTGATTATCTCACCTGTCTCAGCATCTACGAACCTAACTTGTAAACCTAATCGAGTTATTTGTGTCGCCTTTGCTCCGTCAACCGCTTTGACAACCTCATCCTCAGAAACTGAAAAGTCATACACTTCGATGTAAACAAAATACTCAGCTAAGATTACATTACCTTTAACTTCGATTTTATTACTTGAAATACCTTTATCAGATGCTTTGTCTTGTGCAATCATTTTTTGTTTGATTTCTTCTTTGTCTTCAGTGAATTTAAATCTGTCTGTCGACTCTAAGTATTCTAACACGATGTTCGCAACCCCCAACCCAACTCTTTTGTCTTTAAGTTCTGGGTACATTTCATAAAGTTCCTCATTGATTCCAATTTTAAGAACTTGAATTGGGATTACGATTGTATCAGTGTAATCTGATACAACAGCCATGGATTGTCTCTTTTCGAAATCCGCTTGGTATTCTTCAGTTTTTACTGTACCAATCTGTCCACTTGCTTTACAAGAAAACAGAAATAATGGTAATACAACCAATAACAACTTTCTCATTACCAACTTTCTTCTTCTTTTTTAGGTTGTGGTTGTACAGGTTGAGACGCTGCAGGTTTTTCAACTACTCGTTCGATAACGTGAGTTCCCCCACCGTTTTCAACCTTTTGTTTATTTTCCTGATTTTGTTGTACATTAACGATTACAGGTGCAGGTGCAGCTTGTTCCGTTTTAGGTTCTTCTTTTGGTTCTTCGTGACCTCCGAAAAGAATAGTTGATAACCATACTCCTCCACCAGCAATTACTGTAGTTAATGTTCCGATAATGGTCTTTTTTAATCCTGACCAACTACCGTCGTTTGTTTCATTTGTTGTTTCCTCTGACATGATTTTATTTGTTTTGTTTAGTTTATTTGGTTTATTGTAAGGGCTAAGAGGTCACCGAAGTGACCTCATTAATTATTCTACCACAACTTTTTGGAAGATACTAGTCTCAGTATTTCTTAAGTGTGCCACGTAAACACCTGGTGATAAGTAACCTAAATCAACCATATAACTGTATTTACCTTTTGGGATTGAACCATCAACAATGACATTGTATTCTTTACCTAACAAGTCGTTAATTGTTAATTTAACTGGTCCGTATTCATTAACTTTGAATGTGATTGTTGTGAAATCATCTGTTGGATTTGGTGATACTGTCATTTCATTATCTCCAAGTAAATTACCACCCATTGTCATTTTGTAAACTTGGATGACCCCATTCGCAGGAGTAATCTCCATATCTTTACATTGGTTGTTACCCGCAAACTTGTTTGTTGTCCATAGTGGACTCGCCGCCCAAGTAGATTGTGGTTGTTTTGCAACAAATTGTAAAGTAACCACATCATCACCATCTCTTAATGGTTTTGTATGATTGTTAACATCGAATCCACCCCAATCAATTTGATTGTCGTTAGTGTTCAAGTAAGAAACCCAACTAGATGTTGCAGATTTTGTTTCAACTCCTTTGAACTCTAATAATGTATCGTTGTATTTTAATCCGAATTGTAATGAACCTAACTCAACACCATTAGTTAAAACTTTAACAGGGATGTTAACTAAGTTACCTTCTTGTACTGACAATCTTGGTACATTAACTTCGATAGATGTTGTTGGGAAATCATATTCAACTCTTGTATCAATAACGTTATAGATTTGATGTTCTACACCTGGTTGAGGACTAATTAATACTTCAATTGGTGTCATACGTGCCATATTATAACCTGTTCCATTCGCATCACCTGGTACTGAAACATAGTAAGTAACTGAGTCAGGTTGTCCTGCAACAATGTCAAAAGTGAAGTTAGTTACTCCCGCAATTGTTGATGTATAGTTAGTGGATGAGTTGTTAATTGTATTGTATTGAGCCACAGTAAAGAACTTAACGTCTTTAACACTGTTAGGCCATTGAGTAAATCTACCAGAGATTCTACCAAATGTGCCCCAAGCATCTGAGATAGTTAAGTTGTTATCACCATTAACGTCAGCATGATAGAAATCAAACCCTGTTGGTGTTTGTGTACCTAATACATAGTCCTGTACTTTTTGAGCATCTGCCGCAGATATTACGTTTCCAACACCCATGGTATCACCTTGTACTTTAATTCTTACAAAGTAACCTGTAGTATCAATTGCAATATCGTTAAATGCGAAATCACCACCCAAGTCAGTTACGTCAGTTGTAACTTGAACCCAAGAACCACTTGGTTTAAGTTTCTTCTCCAATGCAACTGTAAGGTTCTTAGCACCACTACCTGTAACGTTTGTAAATGTCCCATGATAAGACATTGTCTGTAGTGCAATTTCACCACCAAAGTTTTGTAAGGTAAGGGTGTTGTCAGTACCATCTTGTTTTGCGGCAATAGCAGGATAAGTAACCGTTCCAAATGACATGTCAGCAATTGATGTAAGTGATGCAAATCCTGTAACGTGAGTCAACTTCAATTGAACGATTGGACCATTAGGAATTTCAAATGTAGATAAACTTCCTGTGTAAGTCATCGTAATTGTAGCATATCCACCAGCAGGGTTGTCAACATACTTCAAGTTCTGAGCGAACGATGTGTTTAGTGAAGTGATTGTATCAACTTCAGAGAATGCAGTGTTGTCATAAAACACTCTAAATTGGAATGCAGTGATGTCTGTTGTGGTGTTATTGTAGAAACAAAGCCCTACGTTTGTGTAACCTTGAGCAACAGTACCCGCCAAGTAAGTAGTGTCAAGAGTAATAAATACACCTGACGTTGTAGGAGTCGGACAAGTTTGTGCGAAACCAACAATAGTTAATAACGATAACGTTAAAGATAAAAGGATTTTTTTCATTAGCATTTGTTTTTTTTATTTTTAGTCTTGACTATAAATATTATTAATTTACTATTCAACACTATTTTTTAATATTTATACTTAAATTATGAGGTTATTATTACTATTCGTCACATTATTCTCTCCAATTTATTCACAAATTAAAATTGATGACATCGGAGATGGTTGGAAATTAAGAGTTGATAGTGCTCTCACACTAATTAAGAATACCGATTCAGATAAGTATGAACTCTTATCTGAGGTATGTAATCATATATCATTTTGGAATGGTGGGTTTTCTACGGTTGAGGACACCTCAACAATTTTAATAACTCAAAGAGATATGATATTTGGTTCTATTAACAACATTGCGGCAATCTTAATTCATGAATCCAAACATTTATTTTACTTTAAAAATCATATACAACTTCCACCACATGAGGAGGAATTAAGATGTTATAAGTATGAGTTGAGTTTCCTAACTAAAATCCCAAATGTTGAGCCTTGGTTAATATCCAATGCAAAGGAAAAAATAAAACTATACTCTTCTTTGGATTAACCAAATTTTTTTCCCTATCTTTGTCTAAATTTAAAATTATGACTGAAGAAGAATTTGAAAATTGGCAAATGGTTCAGTACCGAATGGATAATGAAGGTATTGATTATTGCTTTGAGCATTACTCAAGTTTTGAGGAAATTAAGGATGAAGAATTCCATAAATTACGATTGGAGTTTTTATCTAGTATGTTCAAAATACGTGAATACGTTAAAAACACAATAGAAAGTTACGAAGAGGAAGACACAAATATGTTGTAATACTTTTGAGAGGGACATTGATGTCCCTCTCTCAAAATTTTATTCTTCTTCGTAAATAACTGGAGAATAATGTGGAAAAATTTTATCAAACTTTTTCATAAATATTCCTGATAAAACATTTGCCATATTTTCAACAGGACCTCCAATATTTTGAACTTTTCCTTTAAGTCCCATCTTTTGATGTTGGAATTCATGAACCCACTCATGTGATACGGTTCTTAAAATATCTATCATTAATCTTTTATCTGCTAAAACAAATATTTGACTTCCAGGTCTTCTGACCCCTGTAGTCATTTTAATATCTCTACCACCTTTAAATGTAATATAAACATCATCTTTAAGGGGTAATTCAGTTTGCAAATATTTTACAAAATCTTTAACAGCTTGAATTTGTTTAGGTTTTGAAAATTTATTAAGACCTTTAAAGTATACTTTCATAATTATTAAATTTACTCTGAATATTTAACTCAAGAGATTCTTAATAGTAAATACACCAATATATGGGTTTGGTAATTGATAAAATAAAAAAAGGGAGTTAAACTCCCTTTTAATTTACATTGTTTTCACAATAGACTCTGTCATACCTTCCCATTTTTTGATTTGTTTTTTTGGTATCCAAAAAGTCATTTCTCCAATTTCGTCAACTCTTTTTAAGTAGTCCTCACGGAAACGAGTAGCTTCTGAAGCGTCTTTGATGTATTCTACTTTCATATGTTTTGCACATGTCTTACCCATACCTGTTAACATTGAGAACTCGTCAGTCAAATCTCTCATACAAGAAGTACAAACTTTACCTCTTTTGATTGTCATTTTACCAGAAAACTTAACTGCCTTTGGACTAACACTTAATAATCGAGTGATGTCAATCAATGTAGGATTGAACTCCAATCCGTAAGTTTCTTTTAATTTTTGGCCAATATTACGACCAATAATTAAAGTTTCTCCAGGAGTTCTCCAATTCATCTCAATAGTTCTTTCATTATGTTCTTTTTGAAAGATACCAAGAACAACTTCTTCTTGTTTTGGTGTTAATCTGTTATACTTTTTGATTGTATCTTTCATTTTGATAATGAAAGAGTTTGTTCCTTTGTAATTCTGTACTTTTTCGATTGTGGTGGTTGTAGTTGTCATATGTCGTAGTGGTTTTGTTCATACAAAGATAATTAATATATTAGTATTGCCAAAACATTTTAAAATTATTTTAACATTTTTTTTAACCACTCTTCTAATGTGATGGTTTTAATTGGTCCAAATTTTTCAATGTACTTCTCACAATGTAATCCGTACATCTTGTCGTGCCCCAATCTATCCGTCACATATTTGTATTCAGGAGTTTTTCCAATCACCTCCCCAACTTTTGCAATAAGTTGGTTGTTTGTAATTCTATAACCACTCCCTATATTAAACACTTCATTTTTTACATCAGACATTAACAAATTATAAATCGCAACTGAATTGTCATCCGCATGAATCCATTCTCTTACTTGTTCTCCATCACCATAAACAGGGATTGTTTCTCCGTTCTTAACACATTGAATAATTTTTGATAACATTTTCTCAGGGTGTTGGTTCTCTCCAAAGTTATTACATGTTCTTGTTATAATATACGGTAAACCAAATGTTTTTCCTGCGGCTTCAACAATCATATCAGAACCAATTTTTGAAGATGAATAATAAGAACTTCCGTGAAGATTGGACTCTTCTGTTGCCAATATCATTTTTCTATTAATTAAACGGTCTCCGTAAACCTCATCAGTTGAGACATGAATAAACTTTTTTAGTCTTTTTAAGTTTTTTGCTAACTCAACTAAGTTGAATGTTCCCTCCACATTTGTTCTTACGAATGGTCGGCCATCTTTAATTGAATTATCTACATGTGTTTCAGCCGCAAAATGTACAATATAATCACAATCATGAAGATACTTAATATCCCAAATATCTTCGTGGATAAAGTTGACATCACATTTAATGTTTTCAATATTTGCCGCGTATGTTAACTTATCAATTATCGTTACCTTACAATCAGGGTTTAACTCTTTTAACTTATTCACAAAATGAGAACCTATAAATCCATAAGCCCCTGTAACTATTACTTCCATATTAATATTTTACTCAGTTATTTTTATTTTTATTTATCATCACAACATTTTTTTTCTTCCCCACATATTGGACATTCTTCGTTTTTAGTTGATTTAAGGTATTTTAATCTAATAAGTCTACCCAATTCAGAATCATTTGGATTATCTAAAATTTCTTGTTTTTCAATTATAATATATTCAGTCATAATAATAGTTTTTTTATATTATAAATATAATAGTTAATTTTTAAAAAATAAACCTATTTATTGTTATGGGAGATAATGAAAATAAATTAGAAATTTTGACGGATTTTTTAAGTAAATTAGAACGTTTGACGGATAAGTTGGAATACTTATACAAAATGGAGTTTAAACAAAAAATGTTTATTTCCAGTGATATAGACATTGAGTTGGAAAAAATGAAAAATACAGATGGTGTGTGGATTATTGAAAGAGTTAATATCCAAGTGGATTTTGAATACGACGGAGCTCTTGATGGAGATGATGTATATACCTTTACCCGTGACTTAAAGATTATGTGTAATGAATTTATTTCTGTAATCAAACAATATACCCCAACCCAAGAAGGTAAAATTCTTTCAGGTGACTCACATTGTTATGTTTCAGACCCATTTATTTATAAAATGAACTATGTTTATGAGGACACACACACTTTTTCATTGGCAACCTTTATTACATATCCAGACTAATGAACGATAAATTAAAGACTAATGAACGATAAATTAAAAAGGTTATCCAAGAACGTATCTGAATTATTTTCAAATAAGGTAAGAAGTCCTCAACAGGTATTTGATATATTTAACTCACAAATATATAAATCCCAACAAGCATATTTTAATGCTCTTGGTGGTGATTCAATAATTAAAATAGTCCTATACATTTTTTCACTTAAAAAAACTGGTGATTTCAAAATGGGTGATGATATGATAAATAAATTATCATTCGCATCTGTATTTTACACCACAGGATATTACACAAATATTGAATGTGACTTTTGTGAGGGAAGAGGAATTGAGGGTTGTGGGAGATGTGATAGTAATGGTTATGAAGATTGTGATGGCTGTGGTGGTGATGGTGAAGGTATTGATGGTAATACTTGCCGTAGATGTAGTGGTAATGGAACAGAAACATGTAGTGAATGTAATGGTGCTGGTGAGGTAGAATGTAATGAATGTGATGGTAATGGTGAATTCGAAACAGACGAATTAACATATATACACCATTACATTTGTACTTGGGACAACGAAGTAAAAACTCAATTTAAATTAAATGAAAAAACAAATGAACCGGCAATGTCTGAATATGACTTTGACCGTTTAGGTGATGAATATATTGTTTTAATGAGTACAGAAAATAACTCCGAATTAAGAAATTTTGTTGAGATTAATCAAGTTTATTGTATTTCCTATTTAAATGAAATAAACCTAATAGTATCTGACAGCTCATCTTTAAATATATATTGGTCAGATTATGAAGACTTTTTATCTTATAAACTTTAATTATGGAGTTTAAACAATATTTAAAATTTCTTAAATCAATTGATTATCCAAATCAAACAGAAAACTTGTTGAGTGCGTCCAAGTATATTGATTATACACCTCACGAGTTTCAAAAAGATTTATTATCAAACTTGGGAGTATCTGGTACCACCAATTTTATTCAACAAACTTTTTCTAAATTGGGTCTGATGTCAAGTCCAGGATTTAAAGTTATGTTAAATTATGGAAATGGTGATTATGTTTACCTGATAATAAATTCGTTTGATATTGTTGAATTTGGTGAGAATTCTTTTAGAAATCCATACAGATTACCATGGTCTGTTGAGGTAGATTATAGTTGGGGTGATAGTGGAATAGTTTGGGGTGAGGATTATGAGCGTATTACTATTGAAGACGCATATGAAGAAGTAGGTTTAGGTGAAATGGGTGAATGGGATGAGTTAATAGAGTTAATTCAAGATGATGTCAAATTAGAAGTATACAAACAAACTGGTTTTATGATATACTTTGACTCCGAACAATAAAAAAGAGAGACCGAAGCCTCTCTTTTGGGACCGACAGGATATGTCAGACTTCCACCACCTTGTTTTTCTAAACAAGTAAACTATACCTCAATACTAAGGTCTTCTCTTTTAATTACCGAGTTAACTAGTTTTTCAACTTCTTCACTCGACATCCACCCAATTACATCATCACTTGCTTCAGGATAAAAAAATCGGGTAATAAAATCTCTTGACTCAACATCAAAAATTGCAACCTCAAAAGTATTCTCAAAATCACCATACAGTCCAACATTCCCACCTACAATAGAAAATTCAACTTTATTGGTACCAAATCGAGTTTGTTTACCATTACCACCATTAAACTTTGTGGTTGGGTGTGGTTTTGCCCATTTCTTTATGTCGTCAATAGTTATCATAACTTTCGTTTTAACTGTTCCAATTTAATTTCTAACATTTGTTTATTATCCCACTCTTTTTGAGTTTTATTTGGCATAACTTGATACTCTTCAATTAACCCCTCAATGAAATCAATTTCCATATCCAAGTCAGTTTTAACCTCAGTTAAAGAATCTTTTTCTTTGTTTTTACCATCATTTTCACCAATCTTGTATGCCGCGTATACTACAGCAACTCCAAGTGCAATTTTTATTAATTTAACTAATAAACTCATTTTGTTTCTAATGCCTCCAATTTAGATTTGGCAACCAAATGCTCTGCCAATGTATAAGCCTCAACGTTAGTTGTAATAATTGAACTCACCAAGTGTTTGTGAGGAATATGAACAAGGAAATCCATTCCGTTAAAAAATGTCAAATCATTCTTTAACTCAATACATCCTTGTACCATCTTCAAGAATAACTTGAATTGGGTATTGTTAACAAATGTCTCATTCAATAATACTCCGAAAGTCTCGTGTTGAATCTTGATGTTGTGTGATGTCATATTCATATCCTTTGATTTAGAATACAAAGATAGTAAAAAATTTATATTTAAAAAATTATTTTAATGTTTAAAAACAAAAAACCCTCACATTTCTGTGAGGGATTAGTACTACCAAGTTCTACACGCCCAATATCTTGGTTTCCATCTTGGACCAGGAGTATCACAATTGTGTCTTGCTCTAAACGATTTTCTTCTTTCAGGATTATTCTTCTTAATCCTCATTATTTTACCTTTGGCCGATTTTCCACCAAAACCAAAGTTTACCTTAACAACCTTACCTTTATCATTCTTAACATATACTTTGGACTTTTTAATGTCACCTTGCATTATCTTACCCAACTGAACTTTCCTTCCCTGATATTCAGCTTCGGTTAATAAATCACCAACAACAAAGTTGGTCTCCTCAACTGAACCATATTCATCTTCATGTAAAGTTTTATTTTTGGGTGCAATACCCTTCTTCTTCATATTGATGGCAATTGCTGCTTGTTGTGCTGGACTTGAAGCCTCATTTGTTTCTTCAGATTCATTCTTAACACAATTTGGATATCGCTTACCAAACATTGTCTTCATTCCTTTTTGCTTATAACCGCTCCAACATTTTTCTGTCAGTTGTTCTTTTGAATTATTCTCAAATATGTTTTTGAATTGTTGTTCAGTTATTACTATTTTCATATTAATAAATATATGATAAAACAAAAAACCCCAACAATTTCTTGTCGGGGTTCTTGGCTTCAGGTTGAGAATACACCTTCTTACGAGAGACTTTACAGGAGATTATTTTTTCCTCCGATTTCCACTTTCTTTTGAAAAGTACCTCTCAGTCACGGTCAATTAGATTAACCAATCCTTAAGTCGTAATCTACTCTGTTTTTACTCGTTGCTCTTCAAGGTTGCCACCCTGATTCGGTCTTGCGGACTTAGAGAACTTTCACAACAATCGTATTGGGCTTGGGACCCTTTACGGCCATGAACATCTCATGACTATGTAGTGACCTGTCAATCACGACTGGCGAACGCTTTTCCTTGTCTTTTAGTTGTTTATAAACCTTAATTAACAAAGTTTGCGGTTGTGGATGATGAAAGTAGCGGTTCGCCGACCAAGCCATGTCATCTTTTGAACAACACGATACTTAACTACTCCCTAAGATATCCCTATCTTCATATTTCAAGTTTGTTTCATCTTAAATTTCTTGGTAGAAATTTTAAGAAGGAATCACCAGCACCACCTGTACGACTTCTTACCTTTCGGTTTTAAACCTACTCTAATATTGAATCACGCAATAGTATGGTTGGATAACCATGTGTCTTACAATAATTCTACGAGTTATTCTTGTTGGTGTTCCCACCTCAACCAAACGACCCACATCGCTTGGTCATTAAACCAGTTTCCCTACAGTGTCACCCTCGGTACTCAAGGTCTAACGATATCTCGCTTGTCTACTCGAGCTCCCTTTCGGAAGCCGCAAACCACTTAACCAAATGATTCACTTTATACCACTTTCATGGTTTATTTTATGGACTATAGACCGCCCAATATCTTTAATTCAAAGAACGTTTTCTTAATTGTTTCACAAAGATAAGTAGATTTTTTCAATTTTCCAAATCTTTTTTAAACTTTTTTTTTCTTTATTTACAAAGGGAGAATTTGAACCTCAGACTTATAGTTATACATATGAACCACCAATCTTCTACCCTACAATATATTAGTTTAAAGAACTTTTAAAGTAATGTCCCACAAAGATAAAACTATTTTTTCAAATAATCAAATGTCTGTGGGACATTTTTTTTTTGAGACTCTCATCTCAATTGTTTCACAAAGTTAAAACAAAATTCTCATTTTGCCAAATATATATTGTGAAACGTTTTGGGGATGTCCGTCATTTCTCACGGAAACTATAAATATGCCCAACAATTTCAAAAGTACTACATTTATACATAAAAGTCAAATTTTTTTCAAAAAAAGTTCAAATTAACATATCTTCCACAATTATTTGTATTTATATGTATGGAAGTTAGAATTAACAACAATATTTTTAATGTTAAAACTTTGGTAGATAAAGAATCTCAATCTATTGGAATGATGGGTAGAACATTTGATAATACTTTTGACGGTCTATTATTTTTAATCGGTGGAGACAAACAATCTTTTTGGATGAAGAATTGTATAATTAACTTAGACATTATCATTATCCGTAATAACGTAATCGTTAATATACACCATGATTGTCCTCCATGTCGTGGAAATAAATGTCCTAGTTATGGTGGAAACGGAAATATTGTTTTGGAACTTGAAGGTGGAACCTGTGAATATTTGAATATTGAACCAGGTGATACCGTTGAATACTTACTTTGATTCTGCGATTTTTTCTTTAAGTTTTCTTTCAAACTCATTCGCAATCATCTTTGTAAACTTAACTGAAGGTGAATCATCTTTCTCAGAATCATACTTATATTGTCCTTGAGGTGGTCTTTTACCTCTACCTAAATAATTTAAACCAGAAATGTTTGTAATACATTTGTGTCCACCTGAATTTGATTGAATTAAATCCCAAGCGTTGATTCCAATTTTATCTAACATATCTTTATGTTCTTCGGTTAAATCTTTGAATGATGTTTCCATCATATCTTGAATATGGTCTAAAACTTTTTCACCACCTTCCATAGTTGTAAATTTATCACCATATAGTGCTTCAAAATCGTTGAATGTAAATCCAATACTTTCAGGACCTACAGAAGTTTCACTAACCCATTTAATAGTTGATAAAGGAATTGTTCTTTGTTTTAGTTGTCCCTCCCATTTTGATAATACTTCTTGAGCTATTTCACCAAGATTAACACCTTTAAGTTCTCTGTCTTTCTTAAAAGGATTACAAGACGCTTGAACCAATCCCATAGGCCAAGCCATAATTAAAAAGTCGGCGTCAGGATTATTTCTAAATGGTGTGTATCTATCATAAGAACCAGGTTTAAACATACTACCACCACCATATTGAAAAATAATACTATCACTAACTCTTGGAAAGTTTTTCATATTATCTTTATATCCCTCAGCATTTTTTTGTAATTCTTCTGGATTTGCGGCATTTGTTTTTTTCATCCAATTTTTAATGTTATTTAAAATAGACATTAAAGATGGTTCAGAATCCATAACCAATCCTTCTAAAAAACCTGGTTTGTTTTTAAACGCTAACAACAATTTATTAATAACCAATCCTAATAACATTTTGTTTTGTTGGAGTGGTTTTTCTTTATCCAAACGGTAAATATAATTAACAACTTCATCAGGTGTGATATTATATTTAGCGTAATCTGCTGAGTCAACAGTATTAATTAATAAGATATCTGAAGACGGAAACAAGTCTTTTGGAGACACTACTTGAGATATTGTTTCTACATTTGAACGAGCTCCTCTAAATTGTGTTGAGGTATTTTTTTCAACTCCAACTTGTTTATCGTGGTGGTCCGTATGAATTACAAACATTGGCTTACCATGAGCAAAGTCCACAAGAACCGGCATCACATCTCCCTGTGCGTCGTTCTTTTTAACTGCGAATTCTTTGTCACCGTATTGGATTATGTGAGCCCCTACCACATCAATACCATTGTCTTCAAGGTATTTTTTCATTGCAACTGCGGTTGTCACTCCATCCAAATCTTGATGAAAGTATATTTCAGATTTTGGATATCTTTTAGCTAAATTGTTGATGTCTCGTAATCCTGTCTCTTTGAGTAAATTCTTCATATTTAATTAATCTCAAATTGAATTGATTTATGATATTTCCCATCTTCTTGTTTTGTGATTACTAATTTAACAATTTTAGTTAAATCTAATTCTGTTAATCTCATAACTTTTTGTTCCATGTTATGACTTTAACGTTAACAAATATTTTAATTGGTTAATTTTAGCCAACATTTCGTCTCTTAAATTTAATAAATCTGTATCGTATTTTGAATCTAATTGGTCTGTCATATCAACCAAAAACTCTGTTATACCATCTAAAAAATTTTGAATGTTAATTGTTTTAATATCCTGAAACATTATAGAAAACTCTGATTCAAATTCAGGTCTACCATATTTACCCATCATGGATTCAACAAAATTGTCCGTTAGGTCACCTAATAAATCATATATTTTACCATATGACCTATGTTTGGCATCACCAAATGTTTGCCAGTGTAAAAATCTAAATTGATTTTGTATTTGGACTAATTTTAATATTATTTCTTCTTTCATATATATATATTATTAAATCGCAAATAATGCCGCTTTACCAATATTTGAACTAAATATACCTGATAACCATCCTTGTATTGGGTCTCCAGTTGATGGGGTTAACATTCCCACACTTGGATTAGTAACGGTTGGTTGTGTTTGTACTTGTTCAACATTTCCAGGAAAATCGTATTCGGCATTTTGTTTAGCTGCGTCGGTTTGATTATATTCATTCATTTGTCTCATTAATGTTTCATTACCAACTAAATTTTCAAGTTCTTCAGGTCCAACAAAATTTCCAAAACCCATATAATCTAATAAACCTAACCACCATTTTGTTCTTCTCATTAAAATTCTAACTTGACGATTACCAAAAAGCCGTGGCATCCCGCCTATAAAGATTTGAGCCAAAGGACCTTTCTTAGTTAATCCTGTAAAAATTTTTTCGTTTTTTAATATATCTTTTAACGCCCTAATACTTTCCGCAGGTTTTGCAACTTTAGATAAATTTGTTGCTAAAGTTCCAACGGTTTTTTGAAATTTAGTACTTTTAACCGCAGCATTTTCAAATAATTTTAAATAATCTAATATTGTATTTTTAAATCCTTTAAATACTCCTCCCGGTAACATGTCAACTTTAGAAGCGACTTTTGGTGCCCAATTTTGAGCTTTTTGTAAAAATGTACCAACAACTCCAGGTTTTTCCGCTAATTTAGCTAAAATAACACTTGCTTCAGCGGTTTTACCTAATTCCGCTAATTTCATAGCTCCCTTTAATTCTTTAGTACCAACACTACCTATTTTTAAAGCTCCCATTACAGGTTTAGCAACAACATCACCAACATATGGGATGGCGGATATTAAACTCAACATTCCAAATAAATGGTCTCCCTGATAAAAATAAGATATTCCATTACCAAAATCTACAAGACCTGAGGGGTCAATAATACCAACAAAATCAGCCACAGTGTTTCCCCATGTTCCTTCGTTAATATGTTCAATATTTTTTAATGATTGATTTTTAGTAATTAAAGCAAGTTGTTTTTCAGTTATTAATATGTTAACCATTTTTTTATTTTATTAATAAATATCCATAAAACAAATAAAAAGGTCGTAATAACCTTTTTATTTGAATTCTATTTTAATTTGTTTTTTTCGGTCAACAAAGTCTTGTACTCTTTTTTGTGCAACTTTAGTATAATTTTCACTTAATTCTATACCTAACCATCTTCTATCTAATATTTCTGCCGCCACCAAACTAGTACCTGAACCCGCAAATGGGTCAAGAACTACATCGTTTTTGTAGGACAATATCTTAATCGCCTTTGTTGGTATGTCCATTGAGAAAGTTGCCTTGGTGAGTGATTTAGTATCTGCAAAGTAATTCCACTGACCAAATACAAGTTCCATAAACTCTTTCTTATCTTTTTCCTCATATACAATTTTTTTCTTTAATGTCCCGTCTTCCTGTTCAATCTCAGTTGGGACTCCTTTCCACTCTGGTTCACCTTTAACTTTTTTAATGTGTTGTTTTTTATATGCTAATATTACACATTCTTTTGGATTATAAATATATGGAGAACTGGGACTCATCCAAGAACCCCATGCTGTTGTCTTACTTCTGTGTGGAGAATCTTCTTCTAAATCTACAATTCCAAAGAATTTAAATCCAACCTCTTTCATTATTTGATAAAATTCTGAAACAAAAAATACTCTACCTCCTCTATCTTGAACATTCACTTCGTAGGGAATGTTAATTGAAACTCTACCGTCATCTTTAATCAATCGGTAAGTTTCTGTTAACCATTCTCGTGTCCAACTCCAATATTCATTCATAGGTAAGTCATCTATGTGGGTGTCATATTTAATTCCGCAATTATATGGTGGTGATGTCACAACCAAATCAATACACCCATCAGACAATGTTTTCATTACCTCAATACAATCTCCATTTATTATTTTTCCTGTTTCCATAATTTTTAAATTCCTGCGGTTAAATGATAATTAAATCCTTTACTAGTTGTATCACCATATGATTTATAAATTTCATATGATTTTTCATCATATATAATTTCGTTTACTACTTCGACTCTACAACCAACATCATAGACTTTTAATCTTAATTTATCAATATCAAAATCTTCTTCAAGTGGTATATCATAAATTACTTGTTCACCTTTACAATAATTTTCAACAATTAAAAAGGCTTTATTACTACAATATTTTTCTTCGTAATCAATTTTTTCTATATCCAAAACTTCTGTTTCATAAACAACTTTTCCATCCTCATCTTCAACTCTTAAAATAAATGAATCCGCAAAAGGCCCCATAATAGATTCGTTTGGCGAATCAAAAAAACTTTCAACTTCTAATATTTCACATATATCGTCGCATTCCATCTCATCTAATTCTACCCCGTTATCACGAAAAGTTTCGTATTGTTTTGTGTTTAATTCAAATGGGTAAAGTTCTGCCCCTTTACCAGCTAAAATAATTTTGTAGTATTTCATATTATTATATCAATTAAAATATCCATTACTAACACAGTTGTTAACACTATTGCTACACCAATTAAAATTCCCATTACTATCATCATTTACTTATCAATTTTAAAATTAATACTACATTCAATAACAAACTTACATACACTAAACTACCTATCATATCTTATCTTTTTTTAATTAAACTATTTCTGTAATTATTTGAGCTAATTTATATCCCGCAAATGCTCCTCCCGCGGCCGAACCAGGGAGAACTATAAACTTACCTAAAATTGTGTCATATTTTTTTCTGTTGACAATGTACGAAATTAAAACGTAATACAAAATATAATTTATTAAAACTAAAAAGTCCAATTCTTTTGCAACAAACACGACAATAGAATTACCTAAAAAACCCCACATAAAATTTATAAAAGTTTCTCGTAGTAATTCACTTGGTGTTGTGATTGCATCTAAAACTGAAATTTCTTTACTAAGTCCTGTTTTATTTTTCGATGTTTTCGATGTGGTGTTGGAGGTACCAAAGGGCTTTTCTGAGGTCTTCAAGTTCTGTATCTTTTCTTTTTTTTCCTGCACGACTAATATATTTTATTGCGTTTCCTAAACTAAACCCCAAATCCCAAGCGTCAATAACTTTTATTGCTTCATATTCATTATTTTTACCAAATTGGTAATGGTCAGGATGATTTACCATTTCTTTTTCTATGTTAACCTTAGACGAATTTACACACTGGCAATTACCATTTCCCCCATTTATTGGGTTACACTCACAATTATTTTTCATTTATCTTATTAGTTCTTGTTATTAATAAACTCTGGATTAACATTTGCTTTAGACTCCATCATTTTTTCAGATAATTCATAATCATCATCATTTCGATATTCTTTCAACAAATCATCATTAGACATTGTTCCGTATTTTTCACTTAACTTATCGGTATCAATATCTTCATACATAATACTTAACGTTGATTCCAATTGTTTTGCGGACACTAATGATTCACAAATAACATTAAGTATTTTATATGGATTTGCATTTGACGCTGGTCGTCTATCCTCAACATATCCTTTCCATTCCTTTGCGGTTGACATAGGTACTCGGATAGAAGCTCCTCTATCACTAATCCCCCAACTAAATTTATTAATTGATTGTGTTTCATATTTTCCAGTTAATCTAAGTTCATTATCTGAACCGTAATTTTTCATATGTACGTTTTTCCTTGATTCAAAAACATTAAAAATTGATTTAAAATATTGTTCTCCACCAACTTCTCTCATTATTTTATTTGAAAAATTTGTATGTAGTCCTGAACCGTTCCATTCACCAATAACTAATGGTTTTGGGTGTAATTCAATCTGATATCCGTATTTCTCAGCAATTTTGTAAAGAAAGTAACGAGACATCCACAAATCATCCGCAGCCAATAATTTACCTTTTGCGAATATTTGATACTCCCATTGTCCTAATGCAACCTCAGCATTGATTCCTTCAATACCAATCCCACATTCTAAACACATATCCAAATGTTCTTCAACAATATTTCTTCCAACAATTTGTCCTCCAACACCACAATAATATTTTCCTTGCGGGTCAATCATTGTACCTGAATCAAAACCTAAAATGTTTTGGTTATGAGCTGAACGTATAAAATATTCTTGTTCAAACCCAACCCAAAAAGATTCGTCTTCTTTACCTAACTTTGCCCTATCATTTGTTTCATGTGCATTATTTTTATTATCCATGACTTCACAAAAAACATAGATTCTATCATATGATTTATACAGTCTAACTGGTTTGAGATAACAATCAGAAGAATATCCTTCAGCTTGTTTTGTTGAGGACCCGTCAAACCCCCATTCGGGTATGTCTTTAATAAAATTTATTGGATAATCAACGATTTTTATTTTACTTCTAAGATTTGGTTCTGGCGTATATCCATCTAACCACACATATTCCAATTTAATTTTCATATATTATTTATTTTTTTTTAGAATTAATAAAACGTACGATAAAATATAATTTATTTATATTTTATTGTCAATTATTTTTAATTTTTCAATGTTAAATGTTTGAAAAATATACGACATTATTTTTCTTTTCATAATTGGAACAATAGATTGTTCTATTGGAAAATCTTGTTCACAAGTTATTTCAAAAACCGGGAAATCTTTATAATACTCCGTTTTATTGAATTTTGAATAAGTCTCAATAATTGATAATAGTGTGGTACTATCCGCCTCATTTTCATATATTTTGGTTATCTGTGTTTGAGCGTTATTTTTACTGTCCCGTTCTTTTTTTATTTTATATTCCCAAACATAAATTTTATTTTCTAACTTTTTATAGTAAAAAATATACCCATAAATTGAACCTAAATTTTTTTTATTTTTTTTTACGGAAACATCGATACTATCAAAAACAATATTCCAAATTGATTTGGCGGTATTAAATGTGTCAAATAATTTATCATTTGAATACAAGATTGTTTTATTTAACTCATTTTTTTCTTCGTCCGATAATTCTCTTGGGGTTTTTGGATATAAATCTTTTAACACAATTTCATCATCACATGAATTAAATTTTTTATTAGTTAAAAGTAGAATGTTTTCATTAGATAATGATTGAATATTTGCCATGTGCAAAGATAACTCAACAAAATCAGGATAAATTTCAAACTTATTTAATCTTTCTTCACATTTTTGAATGTAATTTAACAGAGTATATTTGTTGTATTCAAAATCTAAAGGTTCTTTCAACATCCACTCGGGGTTTAACTTAAACTCCAATTTTTTTTTTCTTCCCATACAACAATTATAACTAAATAAAAATCTTAATCAATTCTCATCACATAATATAAATCGCCTAAAACTGTTATTTCTTCTGCGGTACCATCATATCCATTCAAGGTATGTCCATAACCATCGGCATCTACAACTCCATTAATAAATTCGTCTTTGTCAACATATTCTTCCCAATCAAGTCCCCATTCATCCATGAAAGAAGTAACATCATATCTTACTTCTTTAAGTTGTTTTTCAATTATATCTTCAATTAAGTCATCAGGGAAAGAACCTTCAGGGTTTTCTATTTCGTCTTGAATTTCCGTTTCCATTTCGGTAATCTCATCATTTAACTCATCAATTTTTTCTATAATTTCATCATTATTTTCACTTTCCATTTCATCATTATCTATCTCATCTTCAAAACTTGAAATTAAACTTTTATATTTTTCTATTTTACTATTTAAAATACCAATTTTTTCTTCTTGTCCGTCAGATAAATTTCTTTGTGAATTATCCACATAATTTTCAGTGTTATTATAAACATCGTCGTTAAATAAATCCTCAGCATATGAAATTATTGCTTTCTCATCAATAAACTCTTTGGCAAATGTAGGATTAAATCCTCGATATCCAATGTCGTCAATTAATTGGTCAACATATTCATAAGCACTTCTCTGCATCTCATCTTCATCACCAACAGCATATGTACGGTCTTCTAAGTTAGGAACTCCAATTACCTCAAACTGAGATGTGGCATAAAAACTTCCGGTTGGGATTATATTATAAACATCTATTTTGTTTTCAAATTCTGTTATCTCGTCCTCCAACTCACTTATTTCATCCAATAAATCACCTCTTACCTCTTCATCATTATCATATTCTAATTGAAGTCTGTCAATCTCATTTTGAATTCTTGCAATTTCACCTATGTCTTGATTGGTTATTATATCTACATCAAAATTTTCAGACAAATTAATAAGTAGAGCATGAGCCTTTAATCCAATCTCAGGGCAATTGTCATCTAAAGTCCACTCACCATCCAACCTTCTCTCTTGAGCTTCGTCTTGTCTTTCTTTTAATATTTGTTGAATTCTTAAATTAGCAAGTCGTTGTTTTTCTTTTTTTGCCAACTCCTTATCAGTATATATTTTAACCTGTTCAGGGTATTCCAATTTAATGTATTCATCAACCGATGATAATATCTGATTTAATTTGTTGGTATTTAAAATCCAACCATTTTTTACGGTTTCATCCAAAGCATCATAATATGTTCTGTCTCCATCAAATTTTTGAAGAAGAGCAACTTTATAAAACTTGTCATTAGTTGTTGCATTCTTATCTAAGATGTAAAATAACTTACCGTCTTCATTATATTTTTTAAACTGATGGTCAGTATCTGCACTTGTACACCATTTAGTACCCTTACCATAATAACAAGACGAATCATGTGTTAATGGATTAACAACAAAGTATCTACCGTCATCATAAACAACATTACCACCTTCAACTTTATTAACAACTCGTCTTTGTCGGTTATAATAATCTGATAATGCGGATAACAATTGTCCTATATTTTTATATTGAAATAAATCAGTGATTGGAAGATTACTTGATATTTTTTCAAACTTTTGTAGTGCTTGAGCAACCTTTGAAAGGTTTTCCTCAAAATTAACCATATCTAAATGTTTACCCGCCCAATCCAAATATTTCTGTGGTACCGCCATAATAATTTTATTTGCATTATCAGTGCCAAACTTTTGTGAGTACTTAGCCTTAAAGTCGTCAACTCGTCCTTCTTGTATTAATTTTAAAAAATCCATTATATCTTTAATTGATAAATATTCTTTTACTCTTATATTTCCATAAAGATAGTATTTATTATCAGTAAACAAATAAACTAACTAAAATACAACACAATGGGATGCGGATGCAAAAATAACGGAAACCAATCACAACAGCCTTCACCTCAACAGGTTCAACAAGCTGCTGCTCAAAAACAACAAACAAACGAAAGTGTTAAATCGGCGATTAAAAAAACCGTTGAGAAGTACTACAACGTTAACAAAACGAATAAGTAATTTAACATATTTTAAAAAATTAAAGAAAGGACAATGAAAATTGTCCTTTTTTATGAATTAAATTGTTTATAATTAAACAAAATTAAATTTATTCAAATAAAAACCAATGATATTAAAATCACCAACAAGTAAACTATCAATAGTTAATTTATTCGCAGATTATATTTTAAATAAAATTCCAAAGGACGAAGAAAGTATTATACAAGTTGTTGATTGTATGAACTTTTATGTTATTAAAGGTAAAACAACGTATGAAGAAACTTTAGACATCGCAAAAATAAAAGATGAATTTACATTAAAGTTTAAAGAACAACTATTTGACTTAAAATTGACCCATACGATTGATTTGATTGATTATAATTCAAAATTAACCCCGTCCGATGAAATAACTTTTTCATATCATAACAACTCAAGTAATTGTTCATATCATAAAAACCAATGTAATGAATATTTGACAGATAATACTAAATCTTACGACTATACTTTTCATGTAAAACCAATTTTGGAAGATAACAATTTAATATTTTGTTCTGAGTTTCCTCATGGTTATTCGTTAAAACAAGGAAGACTAATGTATTATTATGGTAAACATATTTTATATAACATTCCACATGATTATCCATATTCAACTTTAACATTTAAAATATCAATGAAAAAAGATGAATTTGGTGATAACAAGTTCTCAGTTAAGAACTCCAACCAAAAAGAGGATGAAACATTAACGTCGGCAATATTAGATGTATTTGATTTTGATATGTCTTGGTTAGAAACAGAAATGAAAAAAACAGATTGGTCTGTTGAATTAACCAACCCACTTCAAGAATATGATTTTCTTAAAAATAAAGTAAAAGATTTTGTAATTTTTTAAATTAAACCAAGTTTTTTTTGGTGTCCTTGTATGATGGTGACCGCCTCAGTTAATTCGTTATAATTTCTTTCTGGCGCATATAAAAAAGATTTATGTTTTTTATTATCTCCCTCAATAATTAACATTGCCGGTATCATATCATTTTCTGTTACCTCAACAAAAATATCATATTCATCCTTATACTCTTCAATATCTCGGTCAAAAAATTCAATTCCCTCATTAGTTAATATTTCTTTAAAGTCAGTACAAAAAGGACATCCCTTCATGGTATAAACAACAACACTTAAACTTTCCATATTATAATTTTTTTGCAACTTGAATTATTTGCTCTGTTTTAAGTATTCCCGTACTGTGGTAAACTTCCTTACCTCCAAAAAATCCTTTAATCGTTGGGACATTTTTAATTTTCAGTACATCAATAGCGTAATCAGTATTTTTCTCTATATTCATAGTGTAGAGTTTAATATCAGAATTTTCATCTATGAGTTTTTTTGAAGCTTCTTCAAACATAGGTTTCATAACTTTACAAGGTGCACACCAATTTGTAAAAAAATCAACCAATACTTTTTCACCATTCTTAATTTTTTGTTCTAATTCTACGCTTGTAATTTCCATAAGTTTTATTTTAATCTATTTTTTTTTAAATGTTTTTAACAATTGTTGAATGAACATAGTTAACTCGGTTAATTGTTCCTGTTTAAAATATATGACTAAGGTATCATTATCTTTATTCATTAATAAATATAAATAAAAAGGTTGTTTACTAGAATAAATTTTAGATTTATAACATATTTCCCCATTATCAAAATCTAAATAAGTTTCACTAAAAACTAATAATAATGAACTTTGTTTTAAAAAATTATCAAATTTTTTTGGCACAACAATCTCCATAGTAGAAAAAATACCATCTTTTTCAAATTTTAAAATAAATTCAGGTTTGGTTCGCATTTTTTATTTATTAAGTTTTCCCATGTCAAATAACCATTATCTTCCCAAATGGAAGTAGATTCAAGTTCTAATCCGGATTTATAAAATGTTTTAAGTTTAACCGTATCAAATTTTTCATTCTTTATATAATATAACATACGTTGGTCTAATTTAAATAAAACATCATTCCATTTTTCTGATAATTTTTTATTAAATCTACCTAATGTTTGAACTCTATTAATAGAAATACTTTTATTTATTAAATTTTTAGTTAATTTATATTGGATGGTCGCTCTATCATTTGAATTATCACCACCCCTACGTAAAGAAATAATAATTGAGTCACAATAATTAACATAAGTTTTAACACAATTAGATTGAACATAACTTTCTTCATTATAATTCGCGCTATTATCTAATAACTGTGGATAATAAATATCTTCATTATCTTCAATTGGTTCAGATATAAATTCATAACTATATTTTGGGTACTCTCGATAGTAAGTACCTTCCCTATACGATTGTATTTTATCTGCCCAATCCAAGTGTTCCTCTCTGAATTTATTTTTATTATCGTCAGATGAAATCCATTTAATATTTGGTTCATACAATTTTAAATCACAATAAAATCTTATGTGGTCAAAGAATGTATAATAGTCCAATGTACCATCAATAATAACTTGTTTGAATAAATTAAAAACTCGTCTTAATTCTTGAGTTGTAATATGTTGATTAAAGTTTTCATTTAGTGGAGGATAAGATGAAGTACTAAAATTTAAACATCCCAAGATTAATTTATAGTCTTGATTAACCCATTCAGAATCAAAAGTATCATAAGCCCATTTAAGTATGTCAATGTTTAAATTTTCACAGTTGTGTAACGCTTTCTTAATTTGTTTACCATATAACTGATGTAAACTCATAAACGCATCAACCATTCGATTATCATTTTTTTTAACGGATTTTTTAATTTCTTTACCAACCCAATAACCTTTATAAACGTAAAAATTATTTGGAAACTTTACTCCACGTTTATTTAAATAAAATTTAAATAACTTTTGGCTAGATGTTAAATTATCAAAACTATTAAAGTTGTCGATTGTTTCAGTAAATATTTTTAACATTTCCTGAATAAAATTGGAGTCTAATTTATTATTTGAAATGATGTCAACGTTATTTTTAATTTTTGCAACCAATGAACTCAAAGGACTACTACAAAACATATTTCTTCTAATAAACTTGATTGCATTTTTTTTTAAATTATACCCAAGAATGGACCCATTATAGACATCACCAGTTTTTAAGTTTACACTAATAAACTCAACATTTTTTACAGTCTTAAACCATACAACTCCAGGTCTTCTACTTTTATGACTTGTAAAAAATTTAATAGCAACCTTGTCGTCATACTTCTCAACAACTATAGTAGTATTGTCTCTTTTAACTGAATACATTTGATTAGCAAATTTATCGACAAATTCTTCTTCTGTTACATAAATTTGTTTTTTTATAAATAATGGATGTTTTTTTGTTGGTGGAGATAAAATAAAATTATCACTACCAAAAATGGAGGATACAGTATCAGTTTTTTCTACCTTATATGGACTGAATAGTTCGTGTTCAATAGTTTCATACTTCACAAACTCTTTTTTAAATAACACCTCTCTCATATTACAAAGATAATAAATTGCTTGTAATAATCAAATAATATAAAAAAAAATGGTAAAGTTATTTATACTAATTAATTTAAAAAAATTGTCCCAAATTTTGTTTCAAAAATATAATTATCAGCGGGTTTAATTTTAGGTGTATTTGGGTCTTTACCGTTTAATATTAAACAGATTTCAAGAATTTGTTTTTGAGTTAAAGACACATCATCACCTTTATCAAGATTAATGAGTGATACCTCCCTAATTTTATCATAAAAATCAAGTTCTTTTCCTTCAGGAATTAGAGTAAAAAGGTCTTTGGGGTTACTTTTAAAAAATTTAATAACACCATTTAAGTATATTTCAACATCAACATTCATTATATAAGGTTTAAAGGTACAATAATTAATCTTGAAGGTCCCACATTCCTCCACCCATATCAGTTCCTCTATTTTTTATTACTTCAGGTACTTGTACGTTTGTACTACCCTTAAGATTTAAAAAATATAAACTAGGTAAATTTACAATACATTCAGGAATTTGTGTTAGTTTTTCGTTGTTAAGTAACGCTAAAAACCTTAATTTAGGTAAATCACAAATTGATTCAGGAACATTTTCAATACAATTATCAAATAATATCATTGTCAAATCTTTAAATCTTCCAATTTCATTAGGAATTTGAATAGTCACATTATTTTTATCTTTATTTTGAATTTGGAACTCTTTTAATGTGTCAGGTAAACTACCAATTAAATCTTCTAACCCATATAATCCAATAAATTTTCCAATCACTCCAGTACTAAAACTATCAATAACTAATTTTTCACCATTTACAGTTAAACCTTTAGCAAATTCAGGTTTGAAAAAATCTTTTAACTCACTCATTGGTCCGTTCAATAATTTAACCAAATCTTGTTGACGGTCATCCTTATCCATAAATTGATTTGACTGAAAGTGAAACTGGTATCTTTCTTTTGGTAATCCTGTTTCAGGTGAAACATCAGTATCGTTTTGTTTGTAAACAACGTATAAAGAACCATCTTTAATATATCTATTGAACCATTGGTCAGTGCCAGGTGTTGATGTACACCATCTTGTCTCTTTGTTATTACCACCGTAAAAACAAGCAGCTTCTTTTCCAATCGCCCCTTTGTTTTCAATTTCAATTACTTTCCATGTTGGACCATCAAATGCTAATTTTGCTCCAGGGTGAACAGACGAAGTTTTTCTTTCTGATTTTGTGGTTGTCGCTAAAGTTAAGTCAAAATCTTTAACTGCATCATATAATGAGTCGGTAGTTAATTTATTAATATCCCTCATGTCTTGACTAAGTCTTCCTTTAAACTTTTCGTATTTAAGAAGGTCTTCTTTAACTTTATATAAATCTTCAATAAACGTACCTTTTACTTGTGCTAATTCACGTTCATAACCATTTTCACCAGGTTGAATTTCTGTAGGTACTTTTAGATATTGTTTAATTAACCATTGGACATACTTACCAGCTTTGACTTTACTTAAATCGTTTGGCTTGGCATTGTTTAAGTCAACATCATTTAACCTTGTTGTTGGGTCAGCGGCAACTAATGCATTAAACTCGTTTTTAGTTAGTTGAGCCTTTACGGGTTTACCATCTTTATTTTTAAATGGTTTAGTAAGTGCATCAGATAATAACTCAAATCTTGAATCTTCTAAAATGACTTTTTTTAATATCGAAGTAAATTTCATTTATGTTATTTTATTACTATAAATATATTATATGTATTAAATATTTTAATAATTCATAATTAAAAGTTCTTCCCCCATGTTTTGGGTCTTACCTTTTTTAGCCGCGGCAGCTTTTGCAAATAATTTTTTTTCCCATCTGTATTGTGTTTCAGGAAACCATTCATGTAATAACTCAAAATCGTAATAAGATAAACTGAATTTACCTTGAATACCATGTAAAACATTTGCAAGTCTTTCATGGTCTTCTCTGTCAAAGTCATGGTTATTGTAATAATTTTCCGTTTTCCAGTAAGGTGGGTCCAAATAGATGTATGTTGTTGGTGAGTCATACTTTGCAAGTACGTCAGCAAAATCCATATTCTCAACGTGAGTTATCTTTAAGAAATGTTCTATCCAATCCGGTTTTGATAGTTTGTCTCTAAATGTTAAATATTTTGATTTGTACTTACCTTTAAGGTCAATAAATGAACTTGTTTCAGGTTTTGACCCACTGAACACTTGGGTTAAAACATAAACGTATTTTGCAGCAACTTCGTAATCGCCAGGTTCTACGCTGAAACCTTCAGCAAATATTTCAGCTTGGAACCTGATAAATTGTTCTTTATATAATGGTGGTGTGATTTCTTCACCAAATTGTTGGCAATCAATTGAGTTGATTACCTTCAATAACTCCGTTGGGTTTTGAATACACTTAAATAGGTTATAATTTAACGGATTAAAGTCGTTGTAAACAACTTTCTTTAGGTTGGGAAATTGTTTTAAGTCCATGTTAAAGAAACACCAAAACATTCCGCTAAAAGCCTCAACATAAGTCTCCATATCTTTATCATAGAAAGGGACAATCCACTTTCCAATTTTACTTTTACCTCCAATGTATGATAGCATAATTTTCCTTTTAAATAATTATAGGAAAAAAATATTAAAAAGCAAATTATTTGTAACAATTTTTGTAAGGTCGGCAAGATGCCTTCTGAGTGAACCCCATATCTTTACATAAAGTAGATTCACAATATGACTTACTATATTTACGAGTTTTTTTTTGTTCCTTTTCATCAAGGTACATATAAAGAATTCTACGAATTTGTTCACTTAACATACTTATAAATATAGTATAAGGTTGTATAAAAACAGTTTTACAATTACATAATTTTTACTATATTTATTTTAAATTTAGTACTATGAAAACAGTTGAAGGACAAATTATCGAAGAAAAGGACATTATTAATGAACCAAAAAAAGAATGTAAAACATGTAAACAATCAGGATTAACTAATTTTCAAAAAGGTTCAGTAATTTTAGGCTTATATATATTAATCTCCGCAATATACGGAACAGTTGAATTTATTAAAGATATAATATCATATTTTAAACATGTCTATTAAACCTAACATTTAGTTTAACATACATATCACCACCTAAATAACCCTTCCCTTTTAATCTTAAAGGTTTAAACGTATCAAATGTTGGTAGTGCGTTTAAAACTAATTCACCATTAGGATGTGGAACAGTAAACCTATCTTTTTGTATTTCTTCTAAATTTAAAAATAAATTATAAATTAAATCATTATTTATTTTTTCATATCCATCTTGATTAACTAACTCAATTTGAATTACTAAATCTCCATAAGACCCATTTTTAAAGTCACCTAAATTACCAACTTTAAGATATTGACCATTATCAACGCCAATTGGTAATTTAACACTAACTTCATGAGTTTGTGATTTGACCCCTTTACCGTCACAATGATAACATCTGTGTGTTAAATTATATCCTTTACCCGCACAAGTCTCACAAGCGGTTCTAATCTGTTGAACCATGAATCCTGTACCAAATGTTTTAATTTGGAACCCAGAACCCCCACAAGTTCCACAGGATTGTTGTTCTCCTCCAGCACCAGAACAAATATTGCAGTGATTGTCTCTCATATAATGAATCGTCTTATCAACACCATTAAACGATTCGATTGGAGTAACTTGAACTTTTATTATTTTATCAGGAGCAGTTTTTTGTCTTTGTCCATTTCTTTGGGAAGCAAACATTTGATTAAACAAATCCTCATATGATGTTGGATTACTACCATTGAATGGGTTATTTAATTTATTATTATATTGAGCTCTTTTAGTTTCATTTCCAACAATGTCATATGCCACTGAAATTTCTTTAAACTTCTCTCCTTCATTAGGATTTACATCAGGATGGTACTGTTTGCTTAATTTCCTGTAGGCTTTTTTGATTTCATCTTGAGTGGCATCTTTACTTACGCCTAAAGTTTCGTAATAATTATTCATATATGGAAAACTATTTAGTAGTCTTGTTCAAAAATAAAAAAAGAAAACGAATAATAAAGAAGTTTATCACTTTATCTCGTGCAGAATCGTTTTTTAATACGTTAATCAGTGAATCAGATGAGGTAATATTTAATGTTCTTGTTAAAAACACAAAAGATTGTAAATTAGAGTTAAGTTTAGTTGAGTTATCCACCAATCAATCATCACCAGTTTATATTACGGATGAGTATGGTAGAAATGTTAGAGTTAAGTTAGAAGATAGTGGTATGTCAATTTTAAAAATAAAACCTTATCGTGAAGAAGAATTGATTTTTGATATTCAAAAGAAGAAAAAAATAACAACAAAAGATTTAATTAAAACTTATCTTAAGACTGATGGGTTAAAAATGATATCAGTTTTGAACAATAAAATTGTACTACAAAAAGATGAAGATATTAAATTATTTTCTTTAAAAAATGAAAAGGAGTCTTCCAGATTTATAGATTGTCTGTCTTTATATTTTTTTAAAATAAACCGTAGCGATTGTCTTTTTATTAAAGACTATTCATCACCTCAAAGAAAATATTTGTATAGTTTATTGGAATCTAATGGATTTGATAAAAAAATACTTTATAGAAAGTTTACAACTTATCCTTCTCGTCTAAGATAAAATGGAAATCCGTTCCTGATATGTCAATTGTAAATTGTTTGTGTTGTCTATCAACTTCTCTAAAATGATTAATTACGCTGTTATATTCTCCTTTAGGTAATTCAAATATAATTGTACCTTTTCCGCTAAATAAAGTTTGAACCGATTCGGCAATCAATGCTAGTTTCTCGATTATCCTAATAGAACTATCTTGATTTTCTTCCATATACTTATTTTTTTAGGTTTGGTAAATAAACTTTCCTTATCAAGTTTTTTAATTTCTGTAATCAACTTGTCTTTACTATTTTTAAGTTCGTTTTGGTCTTTTAATTTTTCACCATTAAACCAATTCAGTAACTTTTGACTCTTCTCCGTATTCATCATCTAAATTTATTTCACTTTCTAACTCACTAGAAATTTCTTCCATATCAAAATCAAAATAAAGATTTTGTAATTTATCCAAATCAGTTTTTTCAAAAGTTTGTTTTAACTGTTCAACAGTTTGTTTAAATAATTTTTCTTTTAATTCTCTTTCTTTATTCAAGTTAATAATCTTACCAATTTTAACCATGATTAATGAAACCTCTTTTTCATTTATTTCACAAACAAAAGTAACTCCTTTCATATTTTGGTCCTCAACCTCAAATCCAATAACTTTTCCTTCGTCAATAATATTTTTTGGTATTGACCACTTTTTTTGAAATTTCATATCAAAACTTAGATATGTTTCTAATTTTCTAATTGAATGAATGTATTCAACGAATGGCTCTATTTCTTTATAAAAACTCATTTTTGTATGATATATGTTATAAAATAACTAATTGATACTCCTAAGAGTAAGAGTTCCCTGTTACTAAGAACTAATGGTTTTGGTTCTTTTTGTAACAGGGCTCTTAAAAATTTTAAGACATTAGATAATGTCACTAATATTGTAAAAACAAATATAAAAAAATATATCGTATTAATATTATGCATTCTTATCTAACTTATTATGTTCTAAAATTTCGACTCTTAACTTTTGAGTCAAAGCTTTTAACTCTTGTGCGGATTTTCTTGCTCTGGTACCAGCGCTTTTATTTCCTCCAAAAAATTTTGTTGTATCAACCGATAATAACTCAGCTAATACTTTAATTTGTTCTAATGTTTCCATTTTTTAATGTATAATAGTTTATTTATAATCAAAATAATAAGGTTTTCTATTTTGGTGTAAATAGAATCGACATTTATTCTGAGTTTTTTTCAATTAATTTATAAAGTTCTGTAAGTAAATCTAAGTCAGATTTATAATAAGTTATACCAATATCAAAAATATCTTTTAGAAATTTTGTGATTGATTTTTTAATATCAGTTTCTTTTTGGTTATAAAAAGTATCCATAAAAAAAGATTTAAAATAATCCTTATGTTCCCCATTAGAATTAATTATAATATTTTCTTTTTTAAAATTTTCGATTGTTTTATTCCAACACCATTCAAAATGAGAAAGATTGTCGTTAAGTGATAATAATATTTTAGTTTCTGAAGTATTATCACCTAAATAGGTGTCTATAATAGTTTGATTTAATGATTTAAAAAAATCACCATATAACTCAATCTTTTCATAAGTCATGTTATGAATATTGAGCCAGATTATTATTTCATCTTTAGGTAAAGGTTTTGCCATCCAATTAAAAAAATTCTCCATAAAGTATAAATCTATGGAGAATGTAACACAATTTTAATAAATGTGAATTTTTATTGAGTTTTTCTATTGTAAGAAATTAAATCTTTCATTTTTTGTAAATCCTCATTAATTATTTTTGTTGTTTTAACTTCAGAGGATTCTAATTGATTTAATATTTTTTCTGCCTTATCTGTTGAGTTTGATTTAATACCTTTAAGGGAACCTTTTTGTGTTTTAGACCCCGCAACATCAACTGGTTGTGATTGTCTTTTATAAGAAACATTCATTTGTTCTGCACCATATAAGTTCTCGTCAAAATTCTTCTTGAATCTATCTCCAGTTTTTTCACTTCTTTTAGAAACATTCCCTAATGCTTTACCATCTTTACTTGTGACCGCATTACCATTTTTAGAATTACCCTTAATTTGATTTGAAATCATTTCATCGTCAGGTTTAATTTCATCGTATACTAAGTTTGTCATACCAGGGTATGAGAAAGCTTCAATATATTCGTCAACAGCGTCTGATGGATTATATTTCATTTCATTGTGGTCTTTTTCCATGTCGTAATTACTTTGAGGGAAATCGTCAGGATTTTCATCGTATCCTTTACCACCCATGAACATATCCTTCATATAATCTTTCATTTTTATAACCACTTCTTTTGCATAATTATCATTCTCTTTCTTGTCTAACTCTAAAACCTTATTAGTCTTTTTAAGACCTTCAGCTTCTTTTTTAGCAATGTTTGAAGTTTCTGCTCTATCTTTAACTTTTTGTTCAAGTACAATTTTTTCAATCATATCAATTAACTCACTCTCTCGTAATGATAAAACATTATTATTACCTGTCGATTTTCTCTCTTTTAATTGAGTCCAATCCGTTTCGTCATCTAAATCAAGTTCATCAAATTCACTATCATTATTTTCATACTCACCCTCATACTCATTGTCTTCATCTTCATCAAAGTCATCTTCATTATCAGAATACTCATCAACTTCTTTTTTATTATATTTTGAATTTCTTAACTTTTTAAAATCAGCCGCGGTAATTTTACCTTTAGGGTCAGCAACGTCAATTTTAGATTGATTACCAATAAGTTCTTCAAAATTTTCACTTTTATTATTAAATTTTTCTTCAAATTTAGAATCAATTTCTTCATTAAGAATTTTTGAAACTAATTTATCAATGTTGGTTTGAAAAGTTTTCATATTACGTTTTTAATATAAATATACTATTTTATTCTTTTATTTAATGTTTCGTACTCATGTTCTAAAATTGTTATTACAACATTGGGATTTATCCCCAATTTTTTAGCGACATTTATAATTGATTCTTTAACTGTTTTATTTTTAACAATTGTTAAATTATTAATATCCCCTTGATTACAATATGGAAACTTGTTACATTTATTTTTAATTTTAACAAAACCTCCGCCAGGGTATTGGGTTTTTCTACTTGGCCCCCAATCTTTTTTATTAGTTGATTTGGCCCACATTGCAGGTGTTTCGTATGCACCAACAGAACCTGAAGTAGTTGCTTCTTTTGTCTCTGTTTTTATTGGTGCATTACCGTGTTTTTTATCTTTACAGTTACATTTTTTCATACCACAAATAGCACAAACACTCTCTTTTAAGTTAGGTGTTTCAGATTTACTTCTTTGCCAAAACTCATCATTACCTCCAAATACTGGTCCTGAATATGCACCTGAAGAACCTGAACCTGTGGCTTCCTTTGTTTCTTTTTTTTTACCTATCCCACTATTTGATTTTTTATTTTTTTCTAAGAAAGTTTCATATTTATACTGATTGTCATTAACTTCTTTTGTTTCTATCTTTTTGGTATCACTAAGTCCGCAATCCTTCATAAATTTATTATAATCAGTTTTAATGTTTTCCCGTTTAAATTTGTTAATCATGTCCTTAGCAATTGACATTCGATTGTTAATGTCTTTAACTTTTTTAACAATGTTAACAATACCGTCAACCATTTCTTTTTGATTATTTTTAGAAAAATTATCACCTTTTTCTTCAGTAAAACTTGATTTATATTTTAAAGCGTCTCCCATAGTATTTTTGTTTAATTTAACATTAGGCTGAGTTGAATATGCTTTATCAATTGCAGATTTAAATATTTGTGATGAGGTTTCCATAATTATGCGTTTCTAAGTCTTGGCTCCCAATAACTACGATTCATCCACATAAATTGATAAAATTCTCGGAACATTCTTAATGTTATATCTTTAACATCGCCTTGAAGTGTTCCTCTTTTAATTTCTTTTGAAATTCTATCCATTAATTTTTCTTCGAATTGTTTAAGAGTATTATTATCCATAAAGCTTCTAATTTCCTTACGAATCATCGTTTCAATTTCTTTTTTATCTGTTACTGTAAGTGCCATTATTTTATAATTAAAAGTGTACTTAATACTATTACGGCAGTGCCGGATATTATTGAGGTAAATTTATTTTTAACTTTCAACTTTTTTAAATCCCATTCAAGTTGTTTTGTGTGTGACCCTAAAATTGAATATTTTTCATTCTCACTATTAATAATTGTTTTATAGTTTGTCTCCTTAATACTCATTATAGAAATTATACTGTCTTTCTTATCAACAATTTTTTCGGTTTCAATAAGTTGTTTCTCAGTTAATTCTAATTGAATTTTAGCTGAGTCCCCACTCAATAAATCCTTTGCCATTTGTTTTACAACTGTTATTGGAAAACATTTAACTGGTTCATTTTTTGTACCTATTTGCGAAAAAACTATCGAGTTCAAGCTCAGTATAGTTATCAACACGTTTAATTTCTTCATGATATTTTTTTGCTACTTTAATTTTATCTTTTTTTATTCTGATAACTTTTGTTTCAATTTGTGTGACCTGTTTATTAACTTCAATAATTTGGAGTTCTAAACTATTTTGTTCTTTATTTATTTCCTCAATCTTATTATTTAAAAATTTAATTTGTTTTCTGTCTTCACGCAACATTGTGTTATTAGGTGTAAGAATAAAAATAAACCAATACAATAAAAACAATCCAAATAAACCCGCAAGAATTATTTTATAATATTTAACAAAAAAGTTTTTAACTGTAGTTATCATATTAATTTCGTAATTATTTTGTTTTTTTTCTACTTGCAATAACTTTACCCCACTTGGATTTAAATTTTTGGTAGAACTGTTGTAATTTATTAATCATACTCAAAAAATCTTCATCAACCTTAACCATAGTACCATTTATATAAATTCCACTATCCTCTCCAATGTTAAATGTAAATTCAATATCTTGGTCAATAATTTTACCTGACCAATCAACATTGTTTTGATAAACATTTAATATTCCAAAATCAACTAAATCAGAAACCTCATTAACAAACTCGTCCATACTTTCTTGGAACGCTATTTTTTCGTCAGAGGTAATACCTAATTCATCTTTATTTTTACCGTGTAATGATAAGATACCACCAGAAATTCTATACTTCTGTGTTTTATCTTTTGATGTTGTTTCTCCATCTTCACCATCACTAATAGCTGTTTCGTATTCTTGGTCTTGAGAAATTCTGTTTTCAATGCTCGCGCCAATATTATCTTGAGTCTCTTGTTCAAGTAAAATTCTTGATTTTTTTAATAACGATTTAATCTCGTCATATCTATCATTGTGTATATTTCCCATTTTCTATTAATTTAATAAAGTTTTTAAAATCAAAAGATGGATTTAAATCTGTGTACTTTCCGTCAAAATTACTTTTTGAGACAATCCCCTCAAAATGTTCAGTTCCTTCAAACTTAGTATTATGACCTATACAATTCCTTTTAATCTTGAATGTTTCTGTTAAATGTAAACATAATTCTGCGGCAGATTTAACTTGTTCCTCAGAGTACGGTTCCCAAAAAAAGAAATCTCTCCATTTTTTTTCATAAACTTCCTGTTTATAAATACTTCCTTTCCAGTTAATGTGATAGTTAGTTAATGGTTTCTTTTCTAACCAACCTAAATTTTCTAAACAAACAATAATTGAGTTTCGATTAATATTGTCTTTTGTGAAAAAATTTGTGTGTCCTTCGTCAGGAAGTAACTTAATGATTTTACCGTTTTTGGCAATTACGTAGTTAGGTATTTTATCATACTTAGAATTGTATCTAAATTTAAGGGAGACTAAGTATTCCTCAATCTCCCTTGATGTATGGCATAAAATTATTTGTTTTTTCTTTTTTTGTTTACCTGTTATTTTAAAATTTCCGTATTTTTCAATATCAAACATTTCTCCTTGTGTAACTCAATCTTTTAATTTCAGGGTCTTCCGTTAATTCTTCTTGTGAGGTATTTTCAATTTGTTGTTTTTCAGATTTATCTGTTAATATTTTTTCAATCATTTCCAACTGTTCTTGTGTTGGTGTAAATTTTTTGTTTTCATTTTCTTTTTCAATTTCAGCTTCTTTTTTACCTGCCTCAATACTTAATTCATCAACATTTACGTTGGCACCATTAACTTCAATTTTTTCTTCTTCTTCAAACTTAACTAACATATGTAAAAAAGATAACGAAATTATTGGTAACATCCCTCCCCCAAATAAAGCCAAAAATCTTTTATGACCAATTAAATCTCCTGATTCTACACCAAGATAACTAACAACTGGGTCAACTAATTCAACCCAATCTTTAAACGCTTTTAAATCAACGTCAATGTATTGATATGCAAAAAAAACATTACCGATAAACTGAATTAAAGTTACAATTCCAAATGGTATATAAACTTTTTTACCCATCTTTGCCGATATGGCAGCAACTGCGGATAATGCCGCAAACTCCACACCAATTGATAGATATATTGCCCAACTTAAAGGATTTGATAATCCATACCATTTAGTTACGTGAGAGATTGAAACTATTGCAACGGCAAAAATTGGAACCAAAAATGCAATATAAATTAGTTTTTTAAAATTTTTTCGTATCCAATTCATTTTAATTTGACTTTAACTTTTTAATTTCCTGGTCAATTTGAGTTTGACGATGAACATCTAATAATTTTCGGTCCGTAGCCTGAATCATTCTTTTTTCAGATTCTAAACCCATAATAATTAATTCTACATTCATTTCTTGTTTGGTATAAGTAGAATCTTTAATTATTTGAATTTCTTTTCTAATTTTAGTAAGTTCTCTACCATCCCCACATCCTTTAAAGAAGGACAATAATGTAATTACCAAGACAATAGTTGTAAAATTTTTTTGTATAAAATTTTTCATAATTCTTTATTTTTTTATTTTTTATTACTCTAAATATAATTAATATACTTTATAAATACACCCTTTATATATAATCAAACAATGTTGACGATTCGTTTCGTAATTTTCTTAATGATTTTTCTTTTATTTGACGTACTCTTTCTTTTGTAAGTCCAAAATCTGTCCCAATATCTTCTAATGTTCTATTATTTCCTGATAATCCAAAATAATCTTCAATAATTATTCTTTCACGATTATCTAAAACATCCATCATCTCAATAAGTTTCTTTTTTAAAGTATCCTCAGTTGATAATCCTGCATCAGCAAGTTCGGCGTTTGGGTTAGTCAATATATCCAATAAAGTATCACCATCTTCATTTAATGGATTATCTAAGTTAATTGTATATGGTAAAGTTGCAAATTTATCAGATAATGGTGCTCCTGTAGATTCCAAATCTTTTTTTGCTCTATGTAACTCTTGAACCACATTAACTGGAAGACGAATGGTTCTTGCATTTTCGTTTAAAGATTGTAATATAGATTGACGAACCCACCACACAGCATAAGAGATAAACCTTAACCCTTTAGTCCAATCAAAGTTTTCAATCGCCTTCATAAGGCCGTAGTTTCCTTCTGCAATCAAGTCAGACAAATCTAAACCTTGATTTTGATATTGTTTACTAACCGTAATAACAAATCGAAGATTACCTTCTAATAATTCTTTGTGAATTTTTTTCTTTTCTTGTTCTGTTATATCAGGGGATAAGATTTTTTTTGCAAGTTCTTTTTCTCTGTCAGGAGTCATAACTCGAATTCGTCTAATATCTTTAAGATATCCTGCAATCTCTTCTTGGTTAATTGGAATTGATGATTTTTCTTTCATTTTATTTTTTACTATAGTTATCTAATATTGCTTTTTCATATGGAGTAAGCAAATTAACTCCGTGTTCATTAATTTTATCCAACAATTGGTCTAAAGTTGGTTCTTGTAAATTTTTCTTCACTTCATTCAATAAAGTTGTTACTTTGTCATAAAATTCATTATCGTCATAATCAGTATCAAACCTATTATTAGGAGTAATATTAATCTTAAACGAACACTCTGAATCATTATCTAAGTCAAATAAATGTTGTTTCATGTCATCTTCCATGAATACTAAAACATCTTTAGTATTTTCTAATAACATAAACGAATTATAAAAATCGTAAGATAGTAATGTTAAAAAATCATTAATATCAGATATTTCAAATTCGGACGCAAAATGAAAGATAATAACACCACTACGGTATTGAAATTTTAAATGTGTTGAATCAACTATTGGTTCTAAACAATTAGCAATCTCTTCACAATCTTTTGATTCAAAATCACCGAATACAGTTAATAAATATTTTTTCATATTTTTTTTTTATTTAGACAAAGATAGTATAATTTATTCAAACTCTTTTAGAATATCCAATAATTTGATAAAAATCTTTTTTACCATCACAGTATTCTTTTACTAATTGGAGTAGATTTTTAAACATGAATGCACCTGTAGATTGTTTTTCACACTTTGAGAACAACTCAACCAAAGAAGTTAAAGTCTTAATACTATAATATCCACTTCCATTTAATCTTCCGTATTTATCTTCCATTAACTCAAGAATCTCTAATTCATAGTTATTTCTTTCTTCGATTGTAATAAATGGTTTAGTATTATCATAAAACTCAATCAAATCTTCAATATAAGATGATACTAAAACTTTATTATATTCCGCTTTAACCAACAAATCAACAATCCAGTGGGTATGTGAAGGTGTACGTAATCTTTTACCCTTATCTTTGTACTTCACAATAAAATCAAGGTCAGGATTCTCCCCACGATTTCCTTGATAAATGGCGACTTTGGTATCATTATCAGTTGTCCAATATTGGAGGGGTTTATGGTTAACACCCTTCTTGTTAAAACATAATTCTTTCATAAGTTATTTTAAAATAATATCAGATAATCCCTCAACTTTAATTCCACATGCCAAATAAGTTTCATAGTTTAAATAAGTTGGATTCTTCTTCGCAAAAGAAGTGACTTTTGAATGTTCTTCTTTAGATAGTTTAACCGTTGAAGAATATTTTTTAACAATATTAATGAACATATCCAAACTCATTTCAGGGTTTTTTTCAAGTTCTGCAAAGACAAACTTAAGACCTTTACTTCTTTGTATATAGTGGTCGTCAACCAAATCTGTTTTATCTAATTTTTTAGCTCCTTCAGATAATAATCCTGTTTTATAAAATTTACAACCAGTTAAATCCCAAAGTGGATTTCTGTTTCTAACAAAAAAAGCTCTCAACTTAGTTTCATCATTTTTAACTTGGTTGTATCGGGTCACTAACACTTTAAAATCTTCTAAAGTTTCTTGTGCATTAAATAATTGGTTTTGGTTTAGTGTCATGGTCGTATCGTTATCCAACAAATATACGGAAAAAACAATAAAAAAATATTTTTATTGTGAAACTTTTGAAATATTATCGGTTTTTGTGATTTTAACAATATTATCCGCCCAATTTGATATAAGCGGGTTATGAGATATTACAAAGATTTTCTCAAAGTAATCCTTCAACTTCATAAAGAAGTCCCCAACCATTTCTAAGTTTTCATTAGAAACCTTACCCCAAGTCTCATCGTAAACCGAAATGTTAGGTTTTGGAAGTGAACATACCTTTGATAATACCGCTCGGATTGCAAGAGCTCCAATTGTCTTTTCATATCCTGAACCAGCAGTCATTGGTTTTTCAATCCCTGTACCGTTATCAATCATGATAAAGTCAACCTCATTCTTGTCGTTAATACGAATCTCCAAGTTAAAGAAACAAGAGTCCTGAAGAAGTCTTTGAAGTTCAGAGTTAATCAACGGCATCATGGTTTTCATAATCACCTTTGTAATTCCATTCTTACCAAATACCTCAACATACATCTTGTAAATCTTTTCACGTTCAAACTCTTCGGCAATCTTTAAGATTATCCCATTGTTTTTTTCAATACGAGAATAAAAATTTTCAATTTGGTTTTGATTGTTGGATTGAACTTTTTCGTATCCACGTTTTTCGTTAATCAATTCATCAATTCTTAATCCAGCTTTAACCGATTGAGTATCAATCTCATTGTTCTTCTTAATCTTGTCTTGAACTTCTTTGTATCGTTTAAGTTTGTCTTTTGCTTGACCTAATTTTAATTCACTTGATTCCAATTGAACCTCGTATTTTTCTTTAATAAGTTTGTTTCTTTCATACTCATCAAAGTCTTTTTTAAGTTGCACAAAACTTTGTTCTTTGCTTGATAAAACATGCATAAGTGTGGTTTTTGTGTTTTTTTGCACAATTAAACCATCAAGTTCTGTAATTTTTGTGTTGGTGATTGCGGCATTCATTAACTCAATTCCACAATGAGAACATTTAATTCCACCCTCTACTTCAGATTTTAATTTATTTATTGATTCAATTTCAGTATCAAGTTTAATAGTCTCTTTATAAACTTCATTATATTGTTCTTTAACCTCATCATGTTTGTCTTCATGATAAAAATCTTTTGGTTCCACAATCTTAACCTCTTTGATTTGACCTTTAAGTGTTTCACAAGAACCTTCAAAATCTGTGATGTCTGATTGTAATTTAAGTGGGTTTAAGACAATAAGTTCTTGGTCTATGTCACTATACTTTGATTTCAACAAGTTATCTTTGTAATCCTGACCTTTCTGTAATCTCAAATCAACATCTTTAATTTTTAAATCAGATTCTTCAATCTCAGTTTTAAGTTTTTGAATTTGTTCCGTTGAGCTATCATTATCTTGTTTCAAAGATTCGGTATTGTACACATTGGATAACATACCCTTTGAGAATTCAGAATAGATTTCTTTACCAGTCTCTTCTTTCTTTTTTAAGAACTCAAGTCCCAAAAACCTACTTAACACCTGCCCACGAGCAGTTGGTTTTGCATCCAACAAATCTTCAAGATTTGATGCCGTTGTTACAATTGTCATCAAGAAGTCATCCATACTACCAATAGATGTTTTCATGAAATTTTCGGTTTCTCTACGTTGTTCACCAGTAAAGTTCTGAAGTTGTCCGTCAGCTAGTTTCTTGAAGAACTCCAACTCAGTTTTAACATTCCATTCACCAGCTTTAGATTTTTTTCTTTCAATCTTACGAGCAATGATATACTCTTCACCGTCAATAATAATGTCACCCTTAACAACTACCGTGTTTTTCTCGGTAAATCGATTGAAGATTTCTTCAGCTTTCTGTGTTTTTGTTGTTGTGTTAAAGAATAAGAACAATAGCAAGTCCACAGTCAATACCGTTTTACCTCCAAAATTTGGTGGGTCTGATTCAACAACTGTAATACCATTGCATTGGTCAAAGTCAATGACTTGGTTCTCACCATAAGATAAGAAGTTACTAAACTCAATTTTCTTGATATGCCATTTCTTAAATGCGGTAACTTCAACATCGTTGGCTGTCAGTCTATTTTCAACCGCAGAATCAATTCCCATCACTTGGTCATAATATTGTTCTTGACCTTTAGACTCCAACATTGACTTGATAAGTTCTTTTTGGTAATTCTTATCCATGATGTTAACTGATACATCAATTGTTTGTTGTGTGTCATCTGTGGTCTTAACCTTCGTTATGACATTGGTGTTGGTTGAATTATATTTCTTTTGAAAATATTGTTTGACTGATTTGATTCTTTCTTGTGTGAAGTTCTCTGGTGTGTCTTCCCATACCACTTGTATATAAGGATTCTCCAACAATTCTACGTCTAATTTTGTCGACATTTGTTTGTAATTAAATTTTGGTTGTGGATTGAATAAATCCCATTTCATTTTATTGGTTTTGTGTTTCTCCTGACATTTCCGTCTCACGTTGTTTTGTTAATTCCGCAACTTGTCTTTTCATTGACTCTTGGAATAATTTTTGCATTGCACTGTCCGCCGCTTTCATTTTTTGATTTCTCTCTTGAATTTTTTTTCTGTGTTCTTTGTCTTTTTTTCCCATTTGTTTTTGTTTTTAATTATTCATTAGATGATGGTCGATTCATTTCAAACCACTCAATTATTGCATTGATTGCCCATACGGAACCTGAAGCTAACATAGCGTCAAAAAACCATGATACCCATGGAGTAACTCCAAGTATTTCGTGTACTGGTGAATAAATTGAAATGGATAAAAACCATCCACAATGAAATCCAAAACACATCATACATTTAATCATATTGGATATAAAGACCCAAAACCCATTAAAGGGTATAAATTTATCTGCCGACCATCGGTTGATTGCATTTCTTGGTCCATTAAAAATGCTACCGTAAACAACGATATTACTTAATCCATAAGCAATAATCATCCATAATATTAATTGTGTCATATTTTTTTATTTGTATAATTTATCGTCCAGGTTTGACCCTTTTAAATAGACGGCTTGTTTATTTTCTTGGAACTTTTGAATCTCTTGAATTGTCAGTTCCAATTCTTTTATTTTTTTGTCTTTCTCCAAAGTTTCTTGTCTAACTTTAGTTAAAGTATTTTGTAATGCATCAAGTTTAGACTTTAATGAATTGTCCGTTATTTCCTTCTCTACGACCAATTCCACTATCTTTTCAACTGGTGGTTTAGATAAATGTTCGTCTAAAGTTCGTCTAAGTTCATCTAATTCTTCATCCTTTTTAGACATTTTATTGTGGAAAATATTTTCCATTTCTGTTGTTTTAGTAGAAAATAATTGTCTTTCATTTTCCAACTTGGCAATTTTTCCGCCAAGTTCGTTTATTTGAATATCATCAGTAGTATAAATTATTTTCTCAACCACTCTATCTACAGGAACCTCTTTAACCACTTCAACAATTTCAGGTGGTCTATTCTCCAACTGTTGTATTTTTAACAACAGTTCATTTATTTTAGTATCATCAGTTACATTAACAATTCGTTCAACTATCTTCTCAACTGGTACTTCCACCCGTTTTTCAACTGGAATCTCAACATACTCAATCTTGATAACCTCTTTAATAACTTCAACAGGTATTTCCACAAGTTTTTCTCGGATTACCTCGATTTCTACACGTTTTTCCTGAATCCCACCCGTTTTTAAGTCTTTTTCACCATTATTATGTGTTTTTCCCAACAAACCATACTTTTCAATCGTGAACCCTTCCAAGTAAGATTTTTTGGCAATCTCCTCAGGTATGAATTTATTTAACCCACAATATCGGGTTAAGTCTTTGTACTGATTTGAATCAAGTTCAAGGGTGATGTTCATTAGTAGTTTGTCAGTTTTTCTGTTCCATCAACTAAATTATCAATTGAGTTAATATAGAACGATAAAAATGGTTTAGGGTTTGGTAAATCAACAAAGTCATACTCGTCTTTCTCAATATCATAAACCCCATAACCATGTTTAGTGATTTTCTCCCCAAAGTTTTGTTGAATAGTTGAACCAATCATGTAGGCTTTCTTTTTACCAGGAATGTCAAACACTTGTCGTTTGTGAATATCACCACATAAAACCAAATCACATCCACTAAATTTGTCTACGTCAAACCCATCTTCAAACTTGTATCCGACATCGGTATACAACCCTTGGATAGGCCCGTGAAATAATCCAATGTTCTTCTTGTCTGACTTTTGAATATCAGGTGGAATATTATGTTCCATCAAAGAGTAAACACACCAGTTCACATTTTCGTCTTCATACACTCCACGATTTTTCAAATAAGTAATTTGGTCGTTCTTTAATGAATCGATAATAGGAGTGAGAGCATCCAACCTTGTGTTGTTGTTTTCAAGGAAATCATGATTTCCAATAATAACCACAGTTTTGGCAATTTTAGCACATTCAGATAAAACCCAAGCAACGAATTCAACCAATTCGGGTGTCATTTGATTTTTTGAATGTACCAAGTCTCCCGTGAAAATAATACGGTCTGGTTGTAATGTTTCCCACTCCTTTAACGCAGTTTGAAGAATACTACGATATAACTCGTGGTCTTTAAACAATCTGACGTGTAGGTCTGAAAAATGTATTAGTCTTTTAATCATAAAATTGAAAGGTATCGGTCTCCTCTATCACAAAGTATAGTAAAAATGTTTGTCTTATCAAACTTTTGTCCATATTTAACTGAAGCCAAAACGTTTGCTCCTGCAGAAATTCCAACAAAGATTCCATAATCTTTAGATAATCTACGACTCATTTGAGTCGCCTCTTCTGTTGATATTGTAATAATGTGGTCAACAAAATCTAAATCAACCATAAACTTAGAACCATCTCCAATTCCCTGAATCCCATGTAATCCTGATTCTCCTCCACTCATTACTGGTGACTCTGAAGGTTCAACCGCAACAATTTCCATATCATAATAAAAATTTTTAAGTGTTTCTCCCGCCCCCATTAGTGTTCCACCAGTACCAGTTCCTAATACAAATGCTGATGGTCTAATTTTATTACTAATTGCCTGATACATTAGTTCAACACCTGTTCCCTCTTTATGAGCCTCTATATTCCAAGGTGATGCAAATTGATTTCCATTAAACCATCCATTTTTTTCTGCCAACTCATCTCTTAATTTAATTGCAGAATCAAAATCACCAGGTCCAACTTCAATAAGTTCCGCACCATAAAGACGTAACATTTTTTTACGTTCTTCACTCATGTTAGATGGCATTACAATAACACATTTAAACCCCATTTCGGCACAATACATAGCAAATGAAATACCAGCGTTTCCACTGGTTGCTTCAACAACGGTACCTCCTTTGGATAATAAACCATTCTCAACCGCTCGTGTCAAAATGTTTTTGATTGGTCTGTCTTTAACAGAACCAGATGGGTTCATAAATTCAGCTTTACCCCAAATAATAACACCATCAATATCAATAGGGATAAGTGGGGTTTGACCCACTTCTAAATAATTTTCCAATTTAAATTAAGTTTAATCGTTTAGGGTAATCTTTGGTGTTTCCGCTTCATTAAAAGGATTGAATCCTTTATTGATATGTCCGCATAAATCGCATTTGTAAATTGGGAAGGGAACAATAGTATCTTCTGCAGAACCAGTCAACAGTTTTGATACTTTCTTAATGTAAATCACCTCTCTAAAGTAGATACTTTCACATTTCTCACATTTGATAGTTTCACTATCTCTTAAATTAACTTTTGGTGTTAAATCGCTCATTTTTGTTTTTTTATAAGTTTAATCAATTAAGGTTATTTTGTCAAATATTGTTTAACATTCATATTCATAATGATATTAACAACATCTTGAGGGACTTTGTATTCATCATACAAACAATCTTCTTTAAGGTGTGAAATAACACAACCATAGAGCTTGATGTTTTCATACTTACTACCTTCCAACATCTTCAACAATAACTTACCATAAAGTGGTAATTGAACATAGTAGTGACCAAGTGCGGTATCATCATATTTAGTGAATGGTGGTAACATTTTCTTGGTGTACTTGGTTGAAACAAAGTTCTTTGTCTTATTTGTTTTCCAGTCTGTGATGACAATTCCATATTCAGTTTTGTCACGGTTCATCATCAACCACACTTTATCGGGTTGACCTGTATATCCAAGTTCAGGATGACCCAGAACCATTTCAGTATCAATCAATACCGCTCCTCGTTCTTCCATAAGGTCAAGGTATTTTTTACCAGCAATAATCATGTTGTCACCCTTCATAATTTGACTTAAATCACATTTGAATTCAGGTTGTCTTACATTCTTATAACTTCCGTGTTTTTTGATAACCTCATTCTCCAACACAAAGTGAACTCGACTACCCATATTGGTAGAATAATCACCAGCTGCGGCCCATTCCTCAATCAACTCTTGTTGACGTTGTGGGTCACCACCAGCAACTTTTAAAGAAATTTTTTCAGTCTCAAACTCTGTATAGAATTTCTTTAATACTTTGGATACTGACGGATAATCAGTTTTTCCATTCATAGTATATATGTGGTTTTCTTCCTCAAAAGTTAAACCAAGTTCGGTTTGTTTTTGTGAAATAATCTCTCTTATTTCTTTAACAACATCATTTAATTTCATAGTAATATTCATCTATTTGTCCTCGTAAATCGGCAACATCCATTCCCTTTGGAGGTTTAATTATTTTTATTTTATTATATAATCTACCACCGTTGAGGGTGTGGTATAGTTTTAAAGCATCACTCTGAGCATCTTCATCAAGACAAATTATTAAATTACCATTAGCCCTTTCATATAAAGTTTCAAATAATAACTTGCTCATCTTTTTACCCAACATCACAATGGAGTTATCCAAGAAGAATCCGTCAAATGCCCCCTCAACCAAATAAACATCCTTGTTCCAATCAATCAACCCCTCGTTGAATATGATTTCGTCTTTAGCCGCTGTGGGGTTCTTGTATTTCATTTTTTTTGGAACGAACGACCTTGCAATAAAGTAATTCAAAGTCCCTTCTTTATTGAATGATGGAACAATAATACGATAAGCAAAATCACCTGTAGCCGTATAACCAATCTTATACTTCTTAATTATGTCATCCGTGATACCTCTTGATTTAAGGTAGTTCATCGCTTCGATGTGTGGAATAAATCTTGCGTTGGAATCTTCAAATGTTGTGTAACCCTCAGGTAATTTTAACTTTGGTTTCTTTACATCTTTTTGTTTTAATTCCTCAGGTTTAATAAGGTTATAAACTTTCTTCTGTTTCTTGGTGGCATGTTTATCAAACAATTTACCTAATGGTCCTTGGGTTCCGTATGTCTCACCACAAGACCAACACTTGTATACGTGTTTTGAATAGTTAATTTCAAGGTTACCCTTTCCGTCTCCACCGTCTAATCCTTTCTCATCGGCGCAAACAGGACAGTCAAAAGATATTTGACCTTTAGATTCATAGTGTTGTTTCTCACGACCCAACACATCTCTAAGTAACTCCACTAAAATCTCTACCTCATCTGACATACACTAATTATAGTAAATTTTTTTGGATTACCTACAATCGTGGGTGATTACTATTCCAAATGCTAATAATATTTTTTCTCCACCATTTTTTAATAGGACTTTCATCCTTAAATTTTTTGTTAATGATATATTCACATATCGTAAAAACTACCACTAATAACAACATAGTTGCCCAACAAATCAAAATTAAACCCATGTTATTTTTTTTAAATTTTGTGTAAATTTAATATTAATTCCAAAATAAACTGCATGAGCCTTTATCTCACTTAATATGTGTCGTTTAATTAATTTATTAATTTTTATTTTGGAAACACCTTTTTGAGAATAAATTTCAGATGAGAGCCATTCTTGTCCACCAAAAAGACTTGTCTTAGCAAAAATTTCTCCTTTGAATTCAATATCAATTTCATCAGAAAAGGGGTATTTTCTGAAGTTTGTAATTTTGAAAGAACCTCTTAGTTTTTGATTTGTGGGGTCAATTTTATTACCGGAAAACTTTTTGATTATTTTCTTAATTGCTTTGGTCTCATCATTATTAATTACATATCCCATAGAACAAAGATATGTAAAATATTTTAATCTACCAAATTTCTTTTAATTTCATATAACCAAGAGCGGCTGAATAAGCGTCTGTTTGGTCAAAATTTTCTTTTTTAAGTGTATTGTTTTTGGTATACAACCAAGTAATTTGTGGTTCCATTTTTGCAACTAATTCCCAAATAACCACTTTCTTATCAATATCTTTTGGAAGTCCGCCAAATAAAACATACTTACCTTTATCGTTTTTTTGGACTAAATGTGGGAATGCAAACTTTCTTGAATTATAAGTTGATATAAATTTTGGTACAACACCAAGAATGTCATACACGTCTTTACACACTAAGGTATTAAACCTCATTAATGTTCCAACAGTATAAACATTGTTTGAATTTAATAATGGTTCCTCAATTACAACATGCGTAATACCCATATCAACATATTCTTGTAATTTTTGTTTAAAAATATTACTTTTAAGCATTAACTCCTCAATCTTATCTTCAACTTTTGGTTTTGGGGTTGGCGAAATATGTGTTAATTCCAATAATTCTCTATTCTGAATGTCAAACAATGCAATTCCAATTGTTCGAGTAGAAACATCTAATCCTAAAACTTTAGGATTATCTTTTAACTTATTTTTAACCATATTTTTTTTTTAATTTTATTCGTCATATTCCCATTTAAACTCTCAAATGATTTTATGATGATAAACATTTCTATAAACTTCGGAAATATGTTTAATTTGTAAAGTCTTTTGTATTAATGATATTGAATCCCAAATTAAAAATCTAATTTAACCACAAGTTGTTGGATACCTTGTCTTAATTCTGGTGACTGTAATTTAGAAATAACCATAAGGTCATAATTAGAATCATACAAAGCAATTTCAGTCATATATGAAGTGGTTCCAGGAGACCATGTTGGATTTGACGTATTAGTAAATTGATTATTACCAAGATTTATAAGGTATCTCATTTCGTAAATTGTTGCACTAATGTCTGTTTGAAGATTACCATAAAAATAATATTCATCCCCAAAATTTAATATTTCTGGGTATCCATTTTGTGGTATGTTAATATAGTTAGCTAAATTGTATATTGTTGCACTATTATACAATTCATTAGTTATCTGAAATGTATTTGTAGTTAATCCACTGGCGGTTAAATATCCATTAATAGTTGAACCACTTAGTTCATTTGTAAAATCAATTTCTCTCCACAATGTTGGATTTGGTTGTCCTGTCCCATTAACAACTTGACACAAAATTTTAAATGAATTTGCAGAATATCCCGAAAGACTTCCTTCAGATAAAAATGGAAATTCATTTCCAAATCTAACCGATACGTTTTGAGACTGAATTGTACATCCAGTTGACGGTCCAGTAATAACTGAGTAATAGTTACAATGTAGTGAATCGGTAAATTTTTCAGAATCTAAACGGTATGTTACCCACATTCTTTGGATATCATCTGTCAAAATGCCAATTGAACTTTGTCCTGGATTACATATGTTTGGTAAAATTAACGCTACATCTGGCGCAGTTAATGTCCAATTTCTATTTGCCTTATACGACATTGCAGCAATAATTTCTTCATCATCAATAATAACAATCTCTTGGTCAGGAAATACTTTACCAACTCTATTTAAGTTACCGTTAGCGTCAGGATTAGTATCCCATAAATGATAATATCTAATGCCAGGGTCATTCATATCGGCATTTTTAGTTGATTTAATATAGTATGGTTTACATAAATCATATCCTGCCGGGTCAATATAGAATGTTTCTCCTATTGTTGGGGTTGATGATTTATGCCACATTAAGGTTGGTAATGTTAATTTAAAGTGTCTTGCTAATCCTGTATCATCGTTAGGGTTTTGTGGGTCAAAAGGAATTGTTGAAAATTTTTCACCGTATACATTATCAATACCTTGGTTGGTATAATGAATTATTGCAATAGCCTTTTGTTCTTCAGGTGTTACAACAATTTTATTGTCGAATGAATTATAGTAATAAACTTCACTTGTATCAGTTTGACCTGAAGACTCTTGATATCCCAAATATTCTTTAGTTCCCAAATAAGAAATCGAACCATAATTACTATAACTTTCATATTGACTTGTAAATACTCCTGCAGGATTAATAGACCAAGGAATATTCATATTCCAAATTAAAGTATCTTCACGATTTGAAACATCACAAGGAGATTCAAAATTAAGTGTGTCGGTCTGCCAATAAGGTTCAGGTGTTATTGTATCATATAGTTGAGTCATACCTGAGGGATAAACCAAGACTCTGGCCATATTACCATTAACAGCAATTGACGAATAATCAGGAACATTTCTATCTAATGTTAAGGTAAATAATGTAGTGCCGGTGGTACCTATACTTGGTAAAATGTTTTGTATTCTATAAGTTAAAATTGGGTAAGTACTGAAATTACCACATCCACCATTACCATCCATAATAATTGTAATATAATCATTAATTGATGGTGTTCCTGAAGTAATAGCACAAAATGATGGGTCAAGTTGAATGTCAATAGTGTCTTGACCTATTAATGTTGTCATATCAACCCAATAGTTTGATGTTACAGTATATTGAGAACTTGTTTGTGCCGACCAATTACCAAAAGTTCCGCCAGTTACAAAAAAACCTTTATCTCCCGCAGAATTATAAACAGGTTGGATTTTATTGTCTAAAAATGGAATTCCGTATGTACCACCACTTCCTCCTTGGATATAATATGGATATTTAATATTCTGTTTGTTTGATTGTGGTGAGCCCGTATCATTTTGAGCATTAAATGCCGGCATTAAAATATTATTATTGGTAATGTTATAATTTGTTGCCGCATTATAACTAACCTCACTATCACCTATTTGAAAATAAGAGATTGAAAAATTTCCTTGTGAAACATTTCTTCTTCCAACATCAGTAAATCTGGTGTTAATTAATCCTGATGTATTTTTTATAATGTAAGCCATTTGTTATAAATATAATTATTATTTTTTATTTTAAAGTTATTGTACAGCGGCGGGACTTATTGTATGATTAGTAACTCCTTGTCCTGTAGGATTATTAATAACATTTGAACAAATATCAGCTAAAAGTATAGGTTGTGATGTTGATACTAATATACTTTGAATTAATTTTGTAGCACAACCGTTACTACCTACTAGTCCTCCGTTAGTTAATCTTAATTGTGACAATGAAGTACCATTGATTACATCATTATGTCCAATTGTTAAGTTATACACTTGTGATTTAGTAATTTTAGTTTGATTATATGGAGCACAATTAGGTCTTGGATTTACTTCATTTAATGATGTAATAATTGTTGCTGGTACTATACCATTTTGATAAACAATTGTACTTCCAGAAATTGTACCTGTTCCAGGTTCATTAAATTCTTGAACCATATTAATATTTAAGTTAAACGATATTGACACTCCAACAGGGATTGGTGGTGTAACATTAATTTTCCAACTAGCAACTCGATTCTTTTGATTTGTTGCAGGACTAGTATCAACGGTATTAAGTAACTGCGCTTTTATAGTATAGGTAGTTAAATTACCTAAAGCAACAATAGTTACATTACTATTGTTAACTACATTAGTAGAATCTTTAACTGCAATTGTATAAAGATTTGAACATAATCCTTGGAATATACCACTTGACTGATAAGTTAATCCATTATTAACTGAATAACTATACGGTGGAACTCCATTTGAAGCTGTAATTGTAATTGAGCCGTCACAAGAATTTGGACACGTTTCATCTTGTTTAGTAGTGTAGTATGAAAAAGGTATATATGAGTTACAATTTCCTTTTGTCATAGTAAGGATATCCCTTACAGGTCCACCAATCATAGTCCAAGTACCCGTAGGTATATTGTTTGGAGTACTGTTTGTAGGTATTCCTGAAGTAAATGTCCATCCAGTAATCTCCCATCTAGAATTTTGTGATGACCAACTAGTTGTTAAATTAACTCCTTGGTATGTCGCAGTCCATGCTGGTTTACCGTTAATATACCCATATTGCGTAAATTGAATTGGGCCAAATGATGGACTTTCAACTCCCATATAAATAAAACACAAGTTAGGCCAAATAGGTTCTTTTGTCAATGTTGGTGTATTGGTTAGTGTAGGTGTTGGTGTTTGTGATGGCGGAAATAAACTACATATAGTTGTTGAAGAATAATCACCATAATAATCAACTACCGTGACTTGATAAGAACCTTCAGGTATTCCAACTAATGTTTTACTTGTTTGTCCTCCAGTCCAATAATATGAATAAGGACTTGTCCCACCTGTAACATTTAAAGACAAAACACCATTATTAGAGTTATTAGTTGAGGGTAATTGAATTATATTACATTGAACCCCCATGTCAAATAAAGTTGAAACGTCACAATTATTTTTTAATGAATATTTTTTGTTAAGTGATGTAGTTGGCGTTTGTGTTGGGGTAGTTTTTGGTGTTCGTGTTGGTGTTTGTGTTGGTGTGTTAGTCGGTGTTTGTGTTTGTGTTGGGGTTGGTGTTCGTGTTGTGGTTGGGGTGGGGCATAAAACTGTTGCAGGGCTAAATAATTTAGTAATACCATTATACGGTTTTGTATAATCAAATGTTACAATTGTGTTTAAAGGGATGTTTAGAGTCCTGTTATTTATAATATTACCACAACAATTAGTATAATACGCGCCTGTACTTGTTGTAACTCCACTACCACAAATAATAGAAGTTGGTGTTGGTGTTAATGTTTTAGTTGGAGTTGGTGTTAACATTTATTTTAAAATTTTCTATTATTTAGTTTATAGTGATAGTAACACCTAAACCTAATAAGGTGTTGTATCCACTAGTGTTAGTGTATTTAGGTGTCGATGTTCCATTAAGTATTAATTGTTTACTTCCTCCTACTGGCCAAGTTGAATTTGAATAACTTGTTAATAAATTATTAATGTTAGTACTATTGAACCCGCTTCCTACTATTTTAATTTGAAGTAGTCCTGTAAATATCCTTGAACTATCTGAGAATATTGAAATTGTATTATTACCTCGTATATCTAAAACAAAAATATCTAAATGAACTAATGATAAATCACCTGAAATTACGTTATTACCTCTTATATTAAAATGTTTAATATTAGAAGGTAATTCTTGAATATTACCATAAATGGTGTTTTGTCCCTCAATAACTATTGCGAAAGGTGAATAAATATTTCCTATACTATTAATGTTACCAGTTATTGTATTATTTCCCAATACACTAAAAGACGCATTAGTTTGTAAATTTAATGAACTAATATTTCCCATAATTGTATTATTCCCTAAACAACTAAAGCCAAGTAAGGTTGAATAGTTTAATGTATTAATATTACCGTAAAGTGTGTTATAACCTTCAATTATTAAATATACCATATTTGGTGGCAATGTTGAAATGTCCCCTGTCACTGTATTGTTTCCAAAAATCCGACAATCTGTAACAGTATTTGGTAATCCACCTAAATCTCCAAATATTGTGTTATTACCAACTATTGTTATAGTTTGTAAATTAGGGTTTGACATTAACGATATGTCTCCACTAATAGTGTTTTGTCCAAATATATCTATTCTGGTAAGTAGTGATGAAGGAACATTATTAATATTTCCACTTAAAGTATTATTACCTAATACAATAAAATTTGTCAATTGTGGAACAGTTATTGGTAAAACAGAAATATCGCCAGTAATAGTGTTTTGCCCAACTAACAAAAAGTATTCCAATGTTGTTGGTAAATTAGAAATATTACCAGTAATAGTATTTTCTCCAGTAATAGAGGTATTTACCAATGTTGTTGGTAAATTAGAAATATTACCTGATAGATTATTATATTGAGCCGAAAAGGTTTCTAATGTTGATGGTAATAAACTTATATCTCCAGAATAAAAAACATCTTGAGAATAAACCGTTGTAGTAAGTAATCCATCTAAAAGATTTAATTGGGATGTTTCAATTTCTAAATATCTATCAGTCTGTGATATTTGTGGTAAAGTGTTAAGAGGGTACAACAGAGTTATAGATGTTAAATCATAAGATTGAACTAATATATTTCCTGTATATGGTGATGAATAAGTATGAGTTCCTGAATTTGTTGTAATAGTTCCGTCACCCCAAACTACTCTATATGGTAAGGCACTAATCACAACAATAATAACACTATTTAAACCTCTCGCAATCATTGTGAAAGTTTCATAAGCCAATTCCGTTTGTGTTTGAGTTGGCGTTTGAGTATTGGTTGGTGTATTTGTTGGCGTTTGAGTATTGGTTGGTGTATTTGTTGGCGTTTGAGTATTGGTTGGTGTAGGAGTTGGCGTTTCAGTATTGGTCGGTGTTTGAGTTGTTGTTTGAGTATTGGTTGGTGTATTTGTTGGCGTTTGAGTATTGGTTGCAGTGTTACTTGGAGTCGCCGTCGGAGTTAACCCAATTGTAACTGTTGGTGTTTGAGTATTAGTTGGTGTAATTGTATTGGTTGGTGTAGGAGTTGGCGTTTCAGTATTGGTCGGTGAATTTGTTGGTGTAACAGTATTGGTTACAGTGTTACTTGGAGTTGCTGTCGGAGTTAACCCAATTGTAACTGTTGGCGTTTGAGTATTAGTTGGTGTAATTGTATTGGTTGGTGTTTGTGTTTGAGTGTTAGTATTGGTCGGTGTATTTGTTGGTGTAACAGTATTTGTTGGAGTTTGTGTCGGTGTGACAGTGTTTGTTGGAGTTTGTGTATTTGTTTGTGTTGGTGTATTTGTGGGTGCCACACATAATTGAAATTCAATTATCTCTCCACTTAATCCTATTTTTACAATGTAATAATCATTTCCCCAACCCATTTTAATATATTGATAGTTACCGTTATATGGATTATATAATGTACCATTTACAACGGTTTGATAAACTATAGCATTTACCACAGGTACTAAATTAGCCTGAGCAATATATGTATAATAATTAGTTAATGTAATTGTACTAGCACAAGTATTTGCAGACACTGGAGAAACAATATTACCAACAGGATGTACTGAAATCACTGGAGTAGTTGTTTGTGTTGGAGTGTTTGTTGTAGTATTAGTTGGTGTCGATGTTTTTGTAGGAGTTTGTGTTGACGTTTTTGTTGGTGTTATAGTATTTGTTGGCGTATATGAAGGTGTATTTGTTGGTGTGGAAGTTACTGATGGTGTTGGTGTCGGACTTATTGGAATAATTAATTCATTAACACAACTTTGAGTGTCAATAATTTTAACAATAATGTCCTGATTGTCATAAGGAGGTGGGGCATTAAAAGTATATGGAAATACAGATACTGTTGCAACATAAACACAATTATTTCCTATTGAATCACAATAGTAAATTTCTACCGGTGTATTAGCAGTTACTGATGTTATTGTTATTTCTTGACTCATTAATTATTTTTTTTTTATTAAATAGGTTACTTATATATTAACTAGTGTTCCTCCTCGGAAATAATTTGGTAAAAGACTTGTAGTTAATCTCCAGTCAGTACCAGCATAAGTTGTATACATTCTATAAGTACCTATAGGTATGTTTGTACTACCAGAATAATTTATTATTAAACTATTATAAGTAGGATTCATAGTTCTACTAATCATAGTACCAGCACTTGTTCCATTAGTAATATGTGAATATTTTTGTCCTGGTGTACCATTAGTTGGAACAAAAACTGTAACCCAATTACTTGAAACTGCGGTAAAAGCTCCTACAGGAATTTCAGCTGTTTGAAATATATTTTGGGCAATAGCATTACCCTCAGCGTCATTACCTGAACAACTCCCTAAACATATTGGTGCTTGAATTATAGCAGGTTCTTTTCCTGATGCTAAGTTTCCGGTCCATCCTGAATAAGCTAAATATGCATTCAGTTGTGCGTCAAATGTTCCTTGAATTGTGCTAGGAGCAGATGGAATCTGATTCCATCCTGTCCATGTACTACCTTGAGATAGCATCCAAGTTCTTAAATTAGCCTTAGATGTTGTTTGATTTGTATCAATAAATATGTAAGCAAATAATGGTGAACTAGTTGGTGTTGGTGTTACAGTATTTGTTGGTGTAGCAGTATTAGTTGGTGTTTCAGTATTAGTCGGTGTAACAGTATTTGTCGGTGTTTCAGTATTTGTAGGTGTAACAGTATTAGTCGGTGTTTCAGTATTTGTTGGCGTTACAGTTGGTGTTTCAGTATTTGTAGGAGTTGTTGTCGGCGTTTCAGTATTTGTTGGTGTAACAGTATTTGTCGGTGTTTCAGTATTT
>Ga0208597_1000020_pt1 | contig 56003 bp, 59 predicted proteins | sample LakMenEpi05May12_FD_150673 | JGI IMG/M metagenome (GOLD analysis project Ga0208597, IMG submission 150673) | Freshwater microbial communities from Lake Mendota, WI - 05MAY2012 deep hole epilimnion (SPAdes) | ecosystem: Environmental > Aquatic > Freshwater > Lake > Epilimnion/Euphotic zone ...
CGCAGCTGCTGCTCGCGGCACGCGCCCGCGCATACACGCGATTCAGGGTGCTGAAGAGTTTCTCCCCAAGGATATGCACATTGTTGTAAGACGATCAGAGGGGGAGATGACTGAATCTCAGACAACTGTTGCGAGCGTTGATTCTCTAGGTAGAGAGTACGAATGGGAAGAAAATCCCGAGTTTGCAATTGTTCTGGTTAATGATCTCGGAGAGGCCGTTGAATTGTTCAATGCATACAGTCCTCAGTTCATAGTGAGCATGATTTCTGAAGATTCTGTAGAGCAGCAAAGAATATGGTCTTCCACCAATGCGCCGTTCTTTGGCGACGGATTCACACGTTGGGTTGATGGTCAATTTTCTCTGCTGCGACCCGAGCTTGGCCTTTCCAATTGGGAGAATGGGCGACTGTTTGGGCGGTCAGGAATCCTTTCCGGAGATTCTGCATTCACTGTTCGACTGCGAGTTCAACAAACTGACGACAAACTTCATCGTTAAGGAATCAGTTTCCCCAACAACCAGTTGACAAACCGATTCTTGCGGCCGGTTCGCTTCTCGGATTCGTCTGCTCGTTCCGTTAGTCGCAAGATTGAGTTGATTCCAACGTAGCGAAACGGTTCTGGTTCCCATCGGGGAGAGACATGATTAACGATTGGAAGCGGACGTGCATCATGACGCTCGCCGACAATGTTTCTAGCGACTTCCTTCGCTGCCACATAACTGAAGGCGACACCATCGCCAACATACCCACCAAGGGTTGCAATGTTGTCCTTATGGTTAACGTTTACTGATGCAAACCAGTCTCGATGCACGCCGAGAGCGCCACCCCATCTATGAGTGACCGCAACGTCATCTATAGATGGAAACATCTCTCGCATTGACGTCTCAATAAGCGAATGTATTCTGGGGTTATTGTCGAAACGGGAACCAATGCGACTTGCAAACTTATACGGAGCACCACGTCCTCCGAATGCAATGCGACCATCGGCAGTTCTCTGTACGTAAATGACCAAGTTGCGACCATCAGACACAGTCTCTCTATTCGTCCAGCCGATGTATTGCCATTGCGCATCTGACAATGGTTCTGTTGCGATCATGTACGAATACAGAGGAGCAACGTCTCGGCGGTATTGCTTCATTCGGGCTGTGAAGCCCTCCGTGGCACGGACTATCCACTTGGCGTCAATCAAGACAGTTCCCTTGGATGTATTGGCTGTGATCTGATGAGGGTTAATCTCTGTGACCTGAGTTGAACCGAAGAATTGAACGTTTCTGGTCAGCAATTGATTCACGAGGCCATCGACCAATTGAGCGGGATGCAACGCCGCACAGTGGGGGCTATATGAAGCTCCGTGGGAGCCGCGAATTCGCACGCGATCCTCTGCTTGTTCCGATGATAAGTAGGTCATGAATGAATCGTCGTAACCGAAATCACGAGACATTTCTATGGTTTCTTTGATCCCCTGTAGTTGCAGTTGGCTTGACGCAAACGACAGCGTGCCACCCTTGTGCCATCCACAGTCGATTCCGGAACTAGCAACATAGGCACCAATCTCATCAACGGAAGCAACTAGTGCATTCTGAAGATCTATTGCTCCTTGTTTGTTGGACTGAGTTGCAACAGCTTCCAATGACATCGGACTAAAGGCACTACACCAGCCTCCGTTACGGCCGCTCGCTCCGAAACCAGGTTGACGGGCATCAACAATTGCTACCGAAAGCCCAGGATTCAATGTAGCCAAATGATGTGCAGTCCATAAGCCGCTGTAGCCAGCCCCGACAATGACAACGTCGAAAGAATACGAGAGATCAAACTCGGGGAAATCCCACGTAAGGGAATTTTCAGCCCACAGCGATCGTGGCCATTCCGCAAAAGCTTTCTCCATATAGAAAGATTAGCGGGAGATCAGATACTGATGTTGTCGATTAATCTCACGTCATCAAACCACACAGCCACGCAGATGGTCGTGCCATCTTGTGCGGTTGTCACGGGGAGAAGAGTGTGGGAGTCGACGACCTCAACGTATTCAACCTTTGCAGCGAAGATTGATTTCATTCCGTTATTGAAGTGATTAGCGAGAGTGATTGTCGAAGTCTCACGGGTTCGGGCTTGATGGGCCATTTCAGCCAAGAGTGTGTAAATACACGAAGCTTGTTCTAAGCGTTCTGGCGACAATCTACTGTTCCGACTTGAAAGCGCAAGTCCCGAAGAACTACGAACAGTTGGGATGCCCTTGATTTCGCACTTTATGTTTAGATCGCGAACAACCCCACGAATAACTGCAAGTTGTTGAAAGTCTTTGAGGCCAAAATAAGAAACGTCAGGCATCACAGCATTCAATAGTTTGACAACTACGGTTGCCACGCCATCAAAATGTCCTGGACGATGTAGTCCCTCCATATGCTGTGCAATTGGTCCAGCGGTGATGATTGAAGCGAAACCATCTGGGTACATCTCCTCATGGTCGGGAACAAAGAGGACGTCGACCCCTTGTTGCTTCGCAATCACTTGATCTTGTTCAATTTGACGCGGATATGCCTCAAGATCGGACACGCTGTTGAATTGCAACGAATTTACAAAGATCGATACCACGGTTCTTCTGTTCTCACTCACGCTCCGTGTGAAGAGTTCTGCATGTCCTTGGTGAAGCGCACCCATCGTAGGTACGAAACCAATGGAGTTACCTGCCGACTTTTCATCAGATGACCATTCCTGCATCTCCGGAATGGAACGAATGATTCTCATGTGAGTTAGAAGCTATTGGAGGCGTCAGGAAAGCGCCGATGTTGCACATCGGATACATATTCCGAGACAGCATTAATCGATACCTGTCTGAGGCTGCTGTATGCCTTTGCGAACTTGAATGACCGCTCAGATAAACCAAGAAGATCATGCAACACGAGAACCTGTCCATCGCAGTTCACGCCGGCACCGATGCCAATGGTAGGAACAGCAGCATTGGCGGTGATCTCTGTTGCAAGTTCCGCTGGAACAGCTTCGATGACAAATGAACACACACCGGCGTTTTCGACAGCACGTGCATCAGCCAAGATTCGGTCTCGGCTACCTGATTGCGTGCCTTCTTCTCGTCCTTGCACTTTGTTCCCACCCATACGGTGATAACTCTGAGGTGTTAAACCAATGTGTCCCATTACAGGAATGTCGGCGCGGACAATGGCCTCAATAGCTTCCTGAACATGTACGCCACCCTCGAGCTTTACGATCTCTGCACCGGCCTTAACTAAGCGTATGGCATTACGTACAGCGTCCTTTGAGGATGCTTGATACGAACCAAAAGGCAAATCACCGACAATCAAGGCTTTTGGTTTCACGGAGGCGACCATCTGGACGTGGTATTCCATCTGTTCCATTGAAACGCAGAGAGTTGTTTTCTGTCCCTGCATGACTGTCGCTACTGAATCGCCCACAAGAATCAAATCAACTCCTGCTTCATCAACAATGGAAGCAAATGTCGAGTCATAAGCGGTGACCATGGTCAACACTTCTGAAGAATTTTTGCGATCGATTAGGTGCGGTACAAGAACCTTGACGCGGGGGCTAGACATTTGCGGAATCTCCTTGAGCCCATAAGGCTATTGGTGATTCTTTAACTCACTGTTTGAGTCGTTTGTCACTTAGACGAATAGTACGCGTATCTCTGGCTCGGGGTCATGTACCAGACGTGATTCTGTATCAATCACCAACGTTGGTCGATCATTGGTATTGAACTGGCTCCAGCTCGGGTGTCCATGTGTGGCGAAGGTAACTATTTCAGATGAGAATCTGTCCGCTATTTGCGAACGTTCGTTGCCGTCACCGGTCATCATCAGTACTCCTTCAGCATCGAGATTGTCGAATGCAAAGGGAATATCAAGTGCATGGCAACAACCGACAGTTCCGCCGAATGCAGGAGTTGGCCAGGTGAACCAGTACATCCAGGTAGGAGTATTGCTGCCAACTCGGTTCTCGCATAGTCGTTGGGACGGCTGGCGGAAACCAGTGTCAGTGCTCACTGCCGACATCAAATCTCTTGCGGACTCGCCAGGCCGCAGTGCCTGGTAAGCGACGCGTGCTTGTTGCCCTCGTTCGCCGAAGGTTTCATCGGTAAATGTTTTCCAACGAGCGTCGTCGGCATCAGCCAATGAAGCGTCGAAAGTTGACCACAGCTTGTTCTCGTCTTTGTTAGTTCCCACAACAAGCGGGATAGGTGACTGCGCTGCTGAAGCAAGGATGTCATTACTGAGCGATGCACCGCCAGCTGTTGGAGCATAAAAATCAAAAGCCTTTGTTGCTGAAGTCATTTGCTTTTGTTGCGTAGCAAGAATGTCATCGATGGACATTGACTTGACATCTTCCAAATTCTTCAGTCCAGCCAGGTCAAGGAATTGCTTCTGCAGATCTAGAGCACGTGTCTTGTTGCGAAGTTGGCCAATAGACGGGCTCATTGCCCACGCCTTGTGAGCGAGACCATCAATCTCAGGGCTGGCGAGCAAAGAAACAACGGCCGAGCCGCCGGCAGATTCTCCAAAAATAGTTACGTTCTTCTCGTTACCTCCGAAGACGGAGATGTTTCTCTGTACCCACCGAAGAGCCGACAGCATGTCAAGAGTGCCGTAATTACCGTCACCAAGAAATCCCAAGGGCCCTAAGCGGTAGTTGATTGTGACAACAACTGTCTCGCGCGACGCTAACGAGGCTCCGTGGTACCAAGCGACTGAACCGGCTCCGTTTGTATAAGCACCACCGTGAATCCAGAAGAGGACCGGCAACGACATTCCTTCTGTTGGGGTTCGCGGGGTGTACACATTGAGATTGAGGCATTCCTCTTTCATATGGGAAGCATCCATGTTCAGAGCCATCTCCAGCATTCCCGGAGTTTGTGGGCAGATTGGCCCATAAGCCGTTGCTGTGAAGTTGTCTTCCCACGAAGAGATATCTACGGGGTTCTCAAGTCTTTTGGCAGTCGCAAATGGAATGCCTAAGAACTCACAACTTCCAGTGGGCGAGAGAAGCCCAGTAATTGAGCCTTGATTGGATGCAATGGTGTGTGGCATTTTCTGCATGAAAACACGGTAGTCCCCACGCCCTGTTTGGTCACTAGCGTGTTGCCTGTGTTCGGACGTTTAGCTGGTCGTATTTATGTAGACCTCAACAGGCGACTTTCTTTTTGGGCCTCTACAAGCGCTACCGATGTGCGGGGCAAGAAATTCGCGGCGTTCGGGGAACGAAGCATGATTATGTGGAGACCCACGACCATCTTTAATGAGCGTTACATTTCTATTGGTAGCGACACCTTGATTGGACCTGATGTTGCGCTGTCTGCTGGCATGGTTCCAGGCCAAGAGTGTATTTCAGACATTGTCGTATCCATTGGTGATAGGTGCCTGATTGGTCGAGGGAGTGGCATCGTCGGACACTTCTCCATCACTATTGGAAACGATGTATGGACTGGCCATCATGTGTACATCACTGACCAGAACCATGGATATGAAGATGTGTCTCGTCCGATCTCACAGCAGTCACAGCCAGAGCGAGCAGTGGTGATTGGCGACGGGTCGTGGCTTGGTTATGGCGCCGTAGTGCTACCCGGGGTGACAATTGGAAAACATGTTGTTATTGGTGCCAACGCTGTCGTAACTCACGACATACCTGATTATTCAGTCGCGGTTGGTTCACCGGCGAGAGTCGTTCGCCGACACGACCCTGACCTCGGTTGGGTAACAGTCGACTAGACGGATAAGTCGTACGGGGCTTGACATGTCTTCATGTCATTTTCTCGTGCAAATTTGCTGATGCGTTCACTGACAGGGACACCCTCTACGTCGCTCTCTGCGAAGAATGGACGTGTGGTCGCGTTTTGAAGGGCCACTTCAAAGGCGCGACGATCTGAAATATAGAGGCGGTAATCCGCGATCCAAGCTGGGACTAATTCTTGCCCTTTTGCGTCTGAGGGTATGTCGGCAGCAATTAGGTTTATTGCATTCTCAAGCGCGTCTGTGGCTGCTTTGACTATTTTGGCTTTTGCCTGTAACGCGAGCGGGTCGTCGGCTTTCATAGGAGTGAGGTCCTCGAATGAGAATCGAATGTTTTCTGCTTTCTCGCAATGAGCTTGAGCTCTTGCTTGCCATGCAGTGTCATAAATCTTGTTGAAGCTCTCTCGAGGTGCGAAACCGTACGCGTAAACCCACATTCCAGCAATAAGAACACAGATGGATGTGAGGAGCACGCGAGTAAATTTCTTCAGAAACACGAGATGAATGCTACGCCGAAGGATTGTTCGTTTGTGGTCGCCAGCAGAGCGCCAAGTGACACATGGCAAGAAAGAGACCAATGGGTAGGGCTACGAGACCTGAAGTTTGGTTGATATTCCAAGCGTTATCAATTGACCATGAGCCAGGGCCTGTGATGGCGATGGCAGTAGTGACAGCAACGATAGATGCACAATATTCCCATCCGCCGTTTGGCAGGAATATGAAATACCCAACGCGCCCATGCACTGTTGCTATTGCAACGGACATCAGAGCAATAACTGCAATGCATGCAAGGGGTGTTGCTAATCCAATGATTAGCAGCGCACCAGCAATGATTTCGGTGGCGGCTGCTATCAATGCTTGATGCCTTGGCCAATTCATCCCAATGCTTTTGAACCACGACGCTGTCCCGGAGATACTTCTCGCCTTGTTGATGCCGTGATACGCAATCGAAGCACCGACCGACCCTCGCAAAATGGCCATAGTCACATCAATCTTGTTCATATTAGAACTGTAGATGGCTGCGCATGCTGGGGCGGTGCTGGCAGAATGGATACGTGCACTCTTCTCGTTATGTTTCCCGATGGAGTGCAGTTTTGATGCTTGGTGCGTTGTCGGTTCTAGGGTCTTGTTCGTCTGATCAGAATTCTTCTTGTAGTTCAGGTATTTCAATTTCGGACTACGTCAGTGGCTTCTCACAAGGTCTAGACAACTTCTCAGAAGATAGATATGCCCAGTTGCGCGCGGACTCAAATTCAGCCTACGAACGTGCCGTTAATGCTGTTACTGAAGAATTGGTTTCTAGCGAGGCGTCGATGGTTGCGAGGAAGATTGCAACATTCATCTCAGTGATGGACTCGATCGATTGGGATGTGAACAGCGCTCTTGATGTTGGAGAGGCTGTTTCCGCTGCTGTTGAACTCGGTTCAGAAGCAACACTCCGGCTAGCAAATGCAGTGGAAGGTCAACTGGTGAGCAAATGTGGTTTACCGTCGACTCTGGCGCCACCTACTGATTCTGAAATCACTTTGCCCATGGCTCCCATTCCGAGCCCCACTGCCACGGACCCAACGGTAAACCCGTTGAACGATTCTTCGGAAATGACAGTCGTCGGCAAGATGATTGCAACTCAATTTGGTCTCACCATTTCAGATGCTGAAGCAACGTGTTTGGGCACTTCGCTATCTGACATATATGACGTGAGTGGGCCAGACACCGATGACGCCCAATACCAACGACAATTTCAACGCGCCTTTGACAGTTGTGGCATTGAATTCACCATTCCGAATCAATAACGGTGCCTAAACGTTCAAGCGCTCTACAATTCAATAGATGGAAATTGTCTTTGTTCGCCACGCTGAACCAGAGTGGGTTCGAGACAAACTGAACGTTGACAATCCACCGTTGACGCAACGCGGTCACGAGCAAGCATTGTTGTTGGGTGAATGGGCAACGAATGAACATTTTGATGAGGTCTTTGTTTCACCGTTGGTAAGAACGCAACAGACGGCGGCTCCGATACTGAAGGCCTTGGGGATGGAACTGGTCATTGATCCATGGTTGGAGGAAATTCGAAATCCGATATGGCATGGAACTCCTGAAGAAAAAGCCATTGAGGCATACAAGACAGAGAAGGCAAAGCCCTCGCATGAACGTTGGAATGGTCTCGATGGCGGGGAAGCGGTGTCTGATTTTGTACAGCGCATCAATATAGGTGTCAGTTTGTTCTTGGAAGAACATGGACTGGTGCGGGCGGACACGGATCTACCAATCTGGAAGAAGACTGCTGCGTTCAAGCCGGATACTCGAATTTTGCTGGTCGCCCATGCAGGTACCAGCAGTGTAAGTATTTGCCACATGCTTGGTTTTCCTCCCACGCCGTGGGAGTGGGAGAGGCTAGTCATTGGTCACGCCACTGTTAATCGTCTGGAGTTATTCGAGATTGGTGACGGCATGACTTTTGGTCTTAGTCAGTTGTCGGGCAATGAGCATCTCCCGAAAGAACTGCGCACGTACTGAGTAGTTACCGGGTGTGATTTATGTCGTAGATTGCCGATATGACAGAACAACGTGAACTTGATCCTGATGCACTGAAGATGTTTTCTTTCGGCATCTTCAGCAAATTAGAAGGTGCAGTCACAGCAGGCATGATTCATCTCGGTGATCGTCTTGGGTTGTACGAAAAAATGGCAAATTCCGTTGAAGGAGACACTTCTGAGTCTCTCGCTGCGAAGGCTGGGCTACACGAACGTTGGGTACGTGAGTGGTTACATAATCAGGTGGCGGCCCGCATCGTTACATGTGCGGATTTGGGTGCGACCGCTCCCGTCTTTCATTTGTCTCCAGAGGGCGTGGCCGTGTTGGCGACACCAAATCACCCCGCCTACGGGATGGGGATGTTTCATCGGCTTCCTCAGACCATGGGAGCACTCAACGCAATGCCCGAAGCGTTTCGTACCGGTGTTGGGCACGACTATGACTCACATGGTCCTGAAGGGGCAGTCGGCATTGAACGTAGCTTCGAGCCTTGGAATCAGAATTTTTTGATTCCAATGGTTATTCCCACCCTTGACGGGATACACAAGAAATTGACTGATGGAGCGCGCGTTGCAGATATCGGATGTGGTTCTGGTGGTGCTGCTCTGCTTATGGGCTCGACGTTTCCAAACAGCGTTATCGACGGGTTTGATATTTCGAAGTTTGCCCTAGAGCGAGCAGAAGAGCGCAAGGCAGACGCAAAAGTCTCAAACGTATCGTTTTATGATCCACGAGATAATCCAATTGCAGTTGATCACAGTTACGACCTGATTTGTACTTTTGATTGCATTCATGACATGACTCATCCGACGGAAATGATGAAGACCATTCGTAAAGCTCTAAAGGATGACGGAACCTGGCTGCTGGTTGACATTAAAGCGCATGATTCTCTCGAACTCAATGTCACGAAGAATCCGATGGCATCTTTGCTCTACGGAATCAGCGTCCTTAGTTGCATGTCTTCTGCAATGTCGGAAGCCGGCGGAGAAGGGCTCGGAACGTTGGGGTTGTCGGCTGTGCGTGCTGAGGCAATGGCTCGCGATGCTGGATTCACGCATTTCAGGAAACTTGATGTCGATCATTCGGTGAACGCCTTCTACGAAGTACGGCCGTAGGGGAATACATCAACGCTCTCTTTCTCGTCACTGGATCGTGTGACAGGAAAGAGGGCGAAGACGATCTTGTTTAAGCTGCTGGTACTGGCAGCGGAGTAGTGACGCTGCACGCATCGACTGCAGCAACGATTGGTGTCGGGTCGATAGCTGCCCCACCCAATGGGTGAACTTCAAGGTGAAGGTGTGGGGTGGTTGTGCCACCAGTTTTTCCGAGGTAACCGACAACTTGTCCCGCTTTTACCTTGGTACCAATTGTCATTCCGTCAGCAATCTTCTGCATGTGACCGTAGAAGAAGTAAGTTCCATCAGCCATAGTAAGACGAACACCATTACCGGCAAGCTTGTCTGACGCTTCTGTATAGAGCTTTGTAATTGTTCCGTCTGCAACTGCGTAGAGAAGGTTTCCTTCTTTAGCAATGATGTCAACTCCGAGGTGCTTACGATCTTTGCCGCGAGGTGCGTGCCAGGTGTTCTCATAGCTGCAAAGGCCTTGTACAGGGAATACCGAGATAGCTACAGCTGGAGCAGCGACAAGACCAAGCTTTACTGCAGTCTGTGTTGTCAAGGTTCCTGTAACGGTAAGAGCATTAGCTGTTTGGTACTTCTGAAGCGCAACAAACGTTGCTCCGCCGAAAACTCCGTCAGCGCCACCCTTGACTTCAATACCGGCATTGATTAGTGCTGTCTGCAGTGCACGAACACTGTCACCACGGTTTCCGCGTACTGGAAGTGCTGAAGGGTCAATAAGTGTTGTGGTACTTGCAACGCTCACTGTTGCTGGTGCAACTGCAGGAGCAGGTGCTGGAGCCGCAACTGGTGCGATCAGTGCAAGAGCAACTGCTGTAGGGATGTCGAGAACACCGCTGGCAGTTAAGCCCTTGTTTGTCTGAAATGTTGCGATAGTTGCTGTTGTTCCTGAACCGAACGCACCATCGATACCACCCTTAACTTCGAGACCAGCAGCTTTGAGTGCCTTTTGCACTGCAACAACCGCATCACCTTTGGCTCCACGAACTGGAAGTGTCGAGGTTGTGAAGGGATACACAATGGCAGGAGTGGTAGTTGTGGTTGGTGCAACAGTTGTGGTGGTGGCCTGAACTGTTGTTGTCGTTGCTGCTGCAACTTTGAGAACTTTCGCTGTGGCATTGTCAACAACGCCTGTTGCCTTGAGTCCGACAACCTTTTGGAAGTTCTTCAGTGCGCGTTGCGTAGATTTATTAAAAACTCCGGTGGCTCCACCTTTCAAAGTGAATCCATTACGCATGATCGCAGTCTGTACAGCCACGACGTGTGGACCCTTGTCTCCGAATGCTGGCTGGCCAGGAGCTGTTTTTGCTGTGGCTGATGACGCAACGACAACGCCAGTAGATGCCTGCGCACCTGTTGGGGCCATGACGAGGCCCAAGGTTGCAACTGCCGTGGCAACGATGATGCGATTGACGAAATGTGTGTGGTTGTGAGACATGTGTCTGCTCCCTGTTTTTGATCCGCAATAGGGATCGGCAGGTTTGAGCAGAACTTGAGGAATTTCTCACAGAAAATGTTTATGTGACTACTGAGAGTGATATCTGTGATGAAGCAATCACACGGAGTGGTGGGAAACAAGGCCTCAAGAACCAAAATCTGGACGAAATGCTGTGAGAACATGGTCTTCAGCGCGTTTAGGCGAAACAGGGGAGTTGTATGAGACTGAGCACATTGTCGAGGAGCGTCAAAGGCGCAAGGGTTGTAGTTACTGGGGCTGGGAGTGGCATGGGAAGAGCTACAGCGCATTTGTTTGCCGATGAGGGGGCTCATGTGCTGGTTGTTGACCGGGATCCAGAGCGTGTTCAAGAAGTGGTCCAAGAAATTGTCGGGGCCCATGGTGCTGATGCGGCCCGTGGGTGCAGCGGAGACGTTTCGCATGCTCCAGACCGTGCAGAGATCATTCGTAGCGTTGTGGAAGCCTGGGGTGGAATTGATGTACTCGTGAACAACGCTGGCGTCAGTTTGGTCTCGTCAGTTTTCTCTGATGACGAGACCTTTGCAAACAATTGGGATCAGACAATCGCAATCAATGTTTCCGCCCATGCCCATCTGATTCGCGCAGCTCTTTCGTATTTGCAGACGGCGCCAAATGGCGGTCGGGTTGTGAACATCGCGTCCACAGAAGCGATAGTTGCGACGGGGGGCCTGTCCGCCTATACGGCATCAAAGCACGCGGTCATTGGACTCACGAAAAGTTTCGCCGTAGAACTTGGGCGCCACAACATCACCGTCAATGCTGTATGTCCCGGACCCATTGATACGGCCATGACTGCAGGTATTAACGATGAAGCAAAAGAAAAGTACGCAAGAAGAAAAGTTCCACTTCGACGTTATGGAACTCCTGAAGAAGTTGCGCACATGACTTTGAATCTGTGCTTGCCTGCATCATCGTTCGTAAACGGCACTGCAGTAGTTGTAGACGGAGCAATGTCCGTCAAGCACGGCTAAGGCTTTGAAAACCCATCACTCATTCCCGTGAAGCCTGACGGTTCGTGAGCGCCAAGTACAAGAGTTTCAAGAATCCCAATTCCTTCATGCACGCTTCCGTCAGACAGTGTGCAAGAGACGGAACTCAGTGTTTGTGTGTGAAGATTGTGCATCAGCAAGGGTTCTTCCACCGGAACTGTGTATCTGTCTCCACCTGTTACGGATTCACCTTTCCAGTTCCCGTGATTCCATTCTGGATGCAGGTAGCCGAGTCCGTTCATCTGAAAATGGACTAGCGGAGTGAAAACCAGATCGGCAGAGTCCTTTGCAAACTGATACCTCAAAGCAAACTGTTCAGCACGTCGAGTCCCGTGTTCGAAGGAGTATTCATACGTGACAGAGTTGGCGTGTTTGATGGTGTCGGAACCGATCAACATTGCACCTGACTCGTGCCACCGTTGGCCGTCGGAATATTCATTGACATCGAATACGGTGCCGAATCCGTCGAACCAGACGGGGGCCCATAGCCAGTAGAACTGGGGCGGAGTATTTTGCGGTGCACCAAGTTGAATTCGTTCACCAACTCCACGTATTCCCCAAGATCTGTCGCGAGAGCCAACGATGTCTCCAGGAATGAGTTCAGTCCGAACGCCATCCACTTCAATCCAGCCGGTCCATGTTCCTAGTTGGGTGAGCCTGGTGTAACTCATAACTTTTCTGTTTCCCGCGCGTACAAGAAACGGTGGTTCTTCGTACGGCAAAGATGATGCTTCGAAACGAATATCAGCACGGATGCCATGTTCAGGAGAATCAACCGTGATGTGATGTTGTTTCATCGGGACGACAACATCGACTTTGATTGGTCCGACTTCATTACATTGCATGCGATCAAAAGGTGCGCGACCTGAAGAATGCACATTTATCTGTTCTCCGTCTCGCACGACGCTGAACGAAGCATCAATTACGTGTCGATTCGGATACAGACCCATCGCGGCGGCAAAGAAGAGTTTTCCATCTCGTGAATACCCGTTGAAGAAATATCGGTCATAGGCTCCTGGATCGCCTGACTCTGTATGTGCGATTGGTTCAGACGTCTGATGAATTGGGTAGTCGTCAAAGGAAGTGATCATGACTGTGACCGTAGCCACTATTTAACTGCCAATGCCAGACGGAAACCGAAGCCGTTGCTGTCGTACAGTGTGTTCCGTGATTACGGTTTCCCAGAAGGCTTTTCGAACTGTGGCAGGAACTGCTTTGGGTTCCTTGTCTGTCATTATCTTCTCCGGCGCAATGGTCCGATTGACAGGTTCAGGTCTTGGCTGTGCTGACTGGCCACGATGCAACGAGGCAAAATTTGTCGATGTATCTACTGGCCACACGTTGATCGAGCAAGCAAATCGGTTGTTCACAGGTTTTGTATCACTCAGCGTGATTGCAGCGGTGTTGCTGGCTCACTTTCGTAGACCTCTGAGAAAAGATCTGGTTCGCCTTGCATGGGGTTTGGTGATTGGAGTTCTGGCCCAGATCATCATCGGAGGCATCGTGGTGCTCACCGGCTTGAACCCGTACGCGAACATGGCCCACTTCCTAGTGTCGCTGGTTCTGGTGGCTAACGCCTTTGTCTTGTATCGCCGTTCAGGAGATCAGCCTGCGACGTATTTTCGAACAGGCCCTGTTCGCATAGTTATGGCTATCCGATTAGTTGTCATCAGTTGTGCGTTGGCTTTAGTGACGGGGACCGTAGTAACGGCAACTGGTCCACACGCAGGAGACGAGGATGCGGTTCGATTTGGTTTTGCCTTGACCAGTGTTGCTCGCGTTCATAGCGTGAGCGTCATCATCACAATTGCGCTCATCATCTTTCTTGCGATTCGAGCAAGACAACTGAATGCTGACTCCAGTACGCGTGACGCGATACAAGCATTGTTGATCACGGCCGTGTTTCAGGGCGCTATCGGATATCTCCAATACTTCAATGGAGTACCTGTCGCGTTAGTGGCGGTTCATATCGTTGGTGCCACTGCCTTATGGTTCGCCGTGTGCAACTTAGCGGTATCTCCATCACGCGAGTTACAGAATCTTTGACCTACTGAAGCAGGAGATCGTATAGATGACTGCAATCATTCAGAGTCAGCACACTCGGCGTTTCACTCAGTTTCACAGTTGTAATGCTTGTATTTTCAACCATCATCCATAGTGATCGTTGCGTTCCCAACATTTCTGCCAAATACGCATTGATGACACCACCGTGACATACAACTGCAATGCATCCGCCTTCATGTTGTGCGGCCAGTGCGTTGATGCGAGTTGATACACGCGAGCGAAAGTTCTGGTCGCCTTCAGCATTCGGTATTCCGTCCCACCGCCCAATGGCAGCCCATTTGACATACTCGGGATCAGCTGTGGCTGCACGTCTACGAAATTCACCGTTACCCCAATCGCCAAGGCGCACTTCTTCTAAATCTTCAAATACGCCCACCTCCAGTTTGTGATGCGATGCGATTGCCTCTGCTGTATGAAGTGCTCGTAACAGGTGACTTGAATACACAGCGTCGATACGTGCCTTGGACAATCGATTTCCAACCGCAAGTGCTTGTTTCTTGCCAAGGTCATGCAATGGAGGGTCGACGCTTTCGGGCGACCCTGGGACAATGTCTGCAGACCTTCCGTGGCGAATAAGGAGCACTCTGCATCCATCGCCGATAGAGCCATCAAGAGTTGGTTGAGGGACGCTAGTTGAGTCTGGCGACCCAACTGATTTCTGAGTTTCCATAGTTGTTATCTTTGTTGGTATGACCAAAGAAGATGAAGTCCTACTAGAAGTTTCTAACCGAATTGCAACAATCACTTTGAATGCCCCGGGACGAATGAACACCATTTCAGGGGTCATGCTTGATTTGTTATCTAAAAAACTCCTTGAAGCGGATCGCAACCCAGACGTTCGTTGCATCGTGCTGACCGGCGCGGGTCGTGCGTTCTGTGCAGGGCTTGATCTCGGATCGCAAGCGGGAAAGACCGAATCGCTAGGAGTGCTTGATGACACCGGTGCGAACATGGCCGAGTTTGACCTTCGTGAGGCACCACCAATCGTTCTTCACGGCATCGACACTCCCGTGATCTGTGCACTAAATGGCGGGGCAGCCGGGTACGGACTAGACATTGCGCTTGGTTGCGATATTCGTATTGCTGCTGACACCGCAAAAATGGCGCCAGGCTTTGCTAAGCGTGGAATTCTTCCAGAGAGTGGTGGCACTTGGTTGTTGCCACGAATGGTTGGTTACGCACGAGCTGCTGAGATTGCGTTCACGGGTCGCACTTTGATGGCTGATGAATGTTTTGAAATGGGTCTGGTGAACAAAGTTGTTCCTGCTGATCAATTGATGGATCACGTTATGGATATGGCGGGGGAGATCGCATCAAACGCTCCGTTAGCGGTTCGAGCGATTAAGAGAATGATGCGAGCAGCAGAAACTGAGACTTTTGAGCAGAATGTGCATCACGTGTTTCTTCAACTGCTACCGCTCTTCCGTACGAAAGACTTCAAGGAAGGCGTTGCAGCATTCATCGAAAAGCGCCCTCCAAACTTCATTGGCCGTTAAAGGACTTCGTGACATCTCAGGATCCTTTCTTGGTGTTGTGCATAGAGCGCGGAGCCTCAGCTGACGAAATACGACAAGCTTGGAAAAAAAGAGCTCGCATGGTTCACCCCGATGTTGGGGGAACTGATTCGGCAATGCAGGAACTCAATGAAGCCTTGCAGTCAGCATTGGAACTTGTTGGAGCTCCAGTAAGTCTGAAAGCGGTTCCGCCTATCTTGGTGAGGCGAGAGCGAGACGTTTCAAGTTTTACTGTTGATGTACTTCCGGCAGAATGTTTCGAAGCGTTGCTAATTGTCGCAGGAATCAGCGGAGCTATTTCATATGAAGAGCCTCCGTATCAGTTGGAGTTTTCTCTGCATGACTCTGATGTGACCGGCGCACTCAATGGCTGGTGTCGGTGCGACCTAGTGCCAGAAGCAGGAGCAACAACTGTTTCACTACTTGTCGGCACTGAAGCTTCTTCAGAGGGAGTTTCAGTAGAAGAGGTCAGGGACTATTTGGTTGCGAACCTCAATGGAATTGAATGGCCCAACTAACTCGAGGCTGCAGCTTTCCGAAGCCGATCGCGTATGGCTGCACCTAATCCGCCTTCTGGGGGCAGTACGGCAATCACTACTTCTCTGCAACGCAAATCTGCTGCACGTAGGTCATCGTACAAACTCAGTGCATAGGTGGTCGGATCGTCATAATGCAAAATTTCCACTGACAGTCCCTTGGAAATGTACTGACCCAGTAGGTTTTGTGCGTGGGATAAAGAACCACATAATTCCACTCGAGCGCTAGGCGCATAATGGGCCAGCAACATGCCTGGAGCGCGTGACGGGCCGTCCGTCATTGATATTTCAAGACCGGTGACTTTTGCGATCTCAAGAGCCGATACTTTTCCGGGACGCAGAATCTGAATAGAGGATCCTGTGCAATCAACGATTGTTGATTCGATGCCGATTGCGCATTGTCCACCGTCGAGCACAAGGTCCACTGTGTCTCCGAGATCATCGACAACGTGTTGTGCACTGGTAGGGCTGACGCGACCAAATCGATTAGCCGAAGGCGCAACCACAGCCTCATTCAAGGTTTCGAGAAGTGCAATGGTCATGTCATGGGCAGGTATCCGCAACGCGACGGTGTCGCGGCCCCCGGTAACCCAGTCGGAAACAAGACGAGTTCGTGGAACAAGGAGAGTGATCGGACCTGGCCAAAACGTACTTGCAAGCAATTGAGCAACCTCATTCAATTTGCCCCACCGATTGATGTCGTCGTGCGGAGACAAGTGAATGATTAGCGGATGTGATGTTGGTCGTTGCTTTGCATTGAAAACACGAGACACGGCTTCCTCGTTCAATGCAACTGCCGCTAATCCGTACACGGTCTCTGTCGGGATGCCTACAATTCCTCCGGCCGTCAGTGTTTGAGATGCTCGAACAATGTCTTGCGTTATGCGCGAGGGAAAGTTCATGCAGCGAGGAAATCCAGAATCGCATCAATAAATGAGAAGGCTTCTGGTGTTGCGAAGTGATCGGTGTTCTTCAGGACTTTTAACTTCGCATTTGGAAAAGCAGCAGCTAGTCGAGTTGCCGGACCAGCAAAATCAGCATCGCCAATAACGATAAGAATCTCGTTTGTCACTTTTGATAATTGTTCTTCCGAGACTGGATCTGATGGAGGGCGCTTCATGATTGCGGTGAGAGCTAGTAGGTCATTTCCAGGTGAGTTGCCATAATGGGCAAACATTCGTGCAAACGTGTCATCCTCTGGTGCGCGACCCTCTAACGCATCAACAATTCTTTTGTTGGCATCTGGGGGTGACATTGTAAAAACCCCGTCACCAATTCCCGATAGCACTACTTTGCCGAAGCGATGCGGTGCAGCGATGAGAGCGCGAAGGATGGTTAGAGCGCCTAGCGAGAATCCGACAGCATCAACTACTGGTTCCTGCGGCAAGTGTTCAAGGAGCCACGTCGGAAGTTCGACATAGGCCGCAGGGTCATGTGGCTTGTCTTGTTCTCCGTGCCCTAGGAGATCAAGTCCGACAGGATTACGCCCGACATCAGCCAGAAGAGCGTCAATTCCAGGCTTTTGCCATGTTTCGCGGAAACTACCGCCCCAACCATGAACTAGGACGACGGGAACGTTCTCGGTAGATGCCATGCCTACACGGTAGTCTCGTCATGCCCTATGCGGTTCTTACATGATCTCCCAGCCCACGATTTGACCTATAACGATGTGTTTATGGTCCCGAGCAAGTCCTCGGTGTCATCGCGTTTCGACGTAAACCTCAGTACCCCAGATCAGGTGGGGACAAATGTTCCCATTGTCGTCGCAAACATGACTGCCATCGCTGGCCGTCGAATGGCCGAAACTGTTGCACGGCGTGGAGGACTTGTCGTCCTGCCACAAGACATTCCTCTCGACATTATTGAGATGGTTGTTGAACATGTGAAGTCGCGGCACCCCATCTTCGAAACCCCCATCACGCTTGCTCCAGAAGACACCGTGGGCGAGGCGTTGAGTCTGATTCACAAGCGTTCGCATGGTGCAGTCATAGTTGTTGATTCTGAAAATCGTCCAGTGGGTGTTTTCACTGAGTATGACGCCGTCGGTTTCGACCGGTTCACTCAACTTAAAAATGTCATGAACCTTGACATGGTCTGTTTTACGGATTCGATGCCAGTAGCTGATATTCACGACAAGTTGATAGACCAACGTTTGTCATTTGCACCGGTAGTCGACAAGAACGGAATCCTCGTTGGGGCAATCACACGCAAGGGTGCTCTACGCAGCACCATCTACGCGCCAGCCACTAACGCGAAGGGTCAGTTTTTAACATCAGTTGCGGTTGGTATCAACGCAGATCCAGCAAAGCGCGCAAAAGCACTGGTTGCACTCGGAGTTGATGTTCTAGTCATCGATACAGCTCATGGCCATCAAGACCGTATGTTGAGGGCCATTGAGGCTGTGCGCGCTGTTGCGCCGTCCACAACGATCGTTGCTGGAAATGTAGTGACTCGTGAGGGCACACGAGATCTACTTAACGCGGGTGCAGACATCATCAAGGTTGGCGTCGGACCTGGTGCTATGTGTACTACTCGAATGATGACAGGTGTTGGTCGACCACAGTTCAGTGCAGTTCTGGAAAGCGCAGAGATGGCTCGCTCTATGGGCAAGCATGTGTGGGCAGATGGCGGAGTACGTTTCCCACGCGATGTGGCTCTCGCAGTGGCAGCAGGTGCAGCCAACGTAATGTTCGGATCGTGGCTCGCAGGAACCTATGAATCTGCAGCTGACACGTTACGTGACACAGAAGGGCGTCTGTACAAAGAGAGTTTCGGCATGGCCTCTAATCGCGCTGTAAAGAATCGTACCCGGGCAGAAACTGCTATCGAACGGGCGAAAAAAGAGCTATTCGAAGAGGGCATTAGCACTTCGCGTATGTACCTCGACCCCGTGCGACCCGGTGTTGAAGACATCATCGATCAGATAGTTGCTGGGCTTCGTTCAGCATGCACCTATGCAGGTGCCTCGAGCATCGAAGAGTTTCACGAACGTGCCGTTGTCGGAGTTCAAAGCGCAGCCGGATACGACGAAGGTCGACCTCTCGGCACCAGTTGGTAATCATGCGCGTCATTGCGATCGATGGTCCTGCCGGGGCAGGAAAATCGACTGTTGCCCGCCAGGTTTCTACAGCAACTGGACTTCGTTACCTCGATACAGGGGCCATGTACCGCTGTGTGGCCTTAGAAGTGCAAAACACGGCAACTGATCCCAATGACGCGGACGCCGTCGGCAAGATTGCACGTGATGTCAAGGTTGTCATTGAACGTGACGCAGCCAAGTTGAATGGCGTTGACGTGTCTACAGAAATTCGTACTGGCGAGATCAATGCAATTGTCAGCATCATTGCTGCTCATACTCCTGTTCGTGATGCCATGAGAGAACAACAACGGAAGTGGATTGAAGCCCAGAAGGGCGGAGTCGTGGAGGGTCGCGACATCGGAACTGTCGTTTTTCCCGATGCGATTCTGAAAGTCTTTCTTACTGCCTCACCTGAAGTACGCGCCGAACGTCGCGTTGGGCAAACAGGTGGGGACATTACGGCAGTGGCGGCAAGCATTGCTGAACGAGACCACCTTGACTCCACCAGGCTTGACTCGCCATTGCGACCGTCTGAGGACTCGGTGATCGTTGATTCCAGCAACAGAACGATTGAAGAAGTCGTTGCAGAGATTGTTTCTCATTTCGAAAGAGTTGATCATGGCTGAAGTTGACACATTCATGGCGGGCCAAAGTTTTCTCAGTCGACTCTTCTACAGACTTCTGCGCGGTCTAGTTGTGTTCGTGTGTGTGTCGTACACCCGCACAACAATCATTGGCAAAGAGAATATTCCGAAGTCCGGAGCTTTCCTTTTGGCACCCATTCACAGATCAAACATTGATACGCCTCTGGCAGCAGCGGTGACTTCTCGTCGAATGCGATTCATGGGCAAGGACACGATTTGGAAATTCGGCCCAATCGGGTGGATCGTGTCGGCTCTTGGGGCGTTTCCCGTTAGTAGAGGCACGGCAGACCGTGAAGCTTTGCGTCGATGCGTGACGGTTCTAGAAGCGGGAGAACCATTAGTGCTTTTCCCAGAAGGAACACGTCAGAGTGGACCCGTTGTTCACCCACTGTTTGATGGCGCAACCTATGTTGCCGCTAAGGCCGGCGTACCAATAATTCCGGTTGGAATCGGCGGTTCCGAGCGCGTTATGCCCAAAGGTTCAAAGATGATCTACCCACGCAAGTGCGTCGTAGTTATTGGTAAACCGATTCAGACAATAATGAACGGTACAGAACGTTTGCCTCGGTCTGCTTTGAAAGATCTGAGCTCTAACTTGTCTAGTGAATTGCAACGATTGTTCGATGAGGCACAGCGTTTAGCTGGTAGTCCAAATATCTACTAACTAGCGCTGTAGAAATGCACTCATTATCGAAACCATGTGTAATGGGTCGCTAGCGCCACACATTTCTCTGGCCGAATGCATTGATAATTGCGGAATGCCGATGTCAATAGCTTCGATGCCAAGTTGTGTAGCCGTGATTGGTCCGATTGTTGAACCGCATGGAACGTTGTTTCGTGACGCAAAAGTTTGTAACGGAACACCACTCGACTCTGCGATTGAACGAATATGTGCCAGTCCGCGGGCGGATGTTGCATATCGTTGGTTTCCATTCACCTTGATGGCAGGACCATGGTTAATCAGCGGTGCGTGTCGTGGTTCATGGCGTTCTGCATAGTTCGGATGAATGGCATGGGCATTGTCGGCTGACAGACACCAAGAAGAAGCAAGACGATCAAACTGTTGGCCTTCACTAAGACCGTGTTGCGTCGCGATGCGGGAAACAACGTTTGCAAGCATCGGGCCAGCAGCCCCGGTGGAGCTGTTACTGCCCACTTCTTCATGGTCATTGAGAACGAGTATCGAAGTGTGCTGGGATTCTGGAGCATTACGCAGCGCTTCAATTGCGCTCCAACAGGATGCTTGGTTGTCTAAACGGCCACTCGCCAAGAGCGATTCATCTGCACCCAAGAGTGAGGCGCTAGAAATATCAAATAGATGAGCATCGAAAGCTGATACGTCTGCAACGCCCGAGGTCCGTTGTATCCAATCAATGAATGATTGCTTAGTTGAACCCCATACAGGTGTCATGTGTTGGTGACGGTCGAGATGAAGACCTTTGTCTCCAATCTCCCTATCAAGGTGAATCGCCAATTGCGGAATGCGAGCAAGAGCCTGCGGAGCCGAAAACAAATGAGCTACACCGTTTGAATCAATGACACGTCCCGCAATACCGAGGTCTCTGTCAAGCCACGAATTCAGAAGTACTCCGCCATAAATCTCTATTGCCAATTGCGACCAACCGAGTTGGTGAATGTCAGCATGGGGCAAGACCCGCAAGTTGGGGGAGTCGGTGTGCGCGCCAATGATTCGTAGTGCCCCCGTTGAGGCGCCAAGCCTCCAGGCAACAATGCAGCCGTCAACGGCTAGATAACCAAGGCTGGGTAACTCAATACCCAGTTGAGTTGTTCGTATGAACCCGGCCGCTTCAAGATTCGACGCCGCTGTCTCCACAACATGGAACGGTGTTGGACAATTATCGAGCCATCGAAGGAGCGAGCCGATCGTTGCCTCAGGCATGGAATAGGCCCGTTGGTAACCCTGAACCTCGAAGATGCGAAGTTTCATTAACAGAAAGAATGCTGCGATGCCCGGAAGACGAAGCAGCTATGCGATGTATTGATGTGTAATTCGGATAGAAGAACTGCGAACTTGAAATACCAAGAATGTGAGAGAGATAGTCGTTGATTACACCACCATGACAGGTGACGACAACGGTGTCACCACGATGCTTGGCAATGATTCCTTCGATTGCTTCAAGAACGCGGTTGTGGAAATCTTCGGGAATTTCGTCAGAACTGAAACCCCCCTTAGCCATTTCTAACCAACGAGGGTCGTTCGCTGCCTTCAATTCTTCGACAGGAATGTATTCATTTGAATGCTGATCCCACTCTGCAATACCCGGAACCAAGATTGGGTCAATGCCAATTGCAGATGACAACGGTTCTGCAGTCTGCACAGCGCGACGTAGCGGACTTGAGTAAATCGCATCGACATTCTCGGACATCATGTACGCAGCAAAAAGAGCAGCCTGCGCATGTCCGTCGATTGATAGCTCAGGGTCAGCTGGTCCATCGGTATTTTCTTTCCTCACCGGGAGGCCATGACGCACAAGAATTAGTTCCACAACTATGAAAGGATAGGGAAGTGGCTCGTGAGCAGCATCATCGACTGGACGAGTCTCCAATATTTTCCACTGAGACCGGCCCAAACTCCGAACCATTAGTCGTTCTTATCCACGGCTCCCTTGACCGAAGTGGCGGAATGGCGCTTCTCGCTCGCCACATACAGGGTGTACATCGAGTCTTGCGTTACGACAGGCGAGGCTACGCACGATCGTGGCCCCATGAAGGTCCATTCACCGTTAATGACCAAGTTGACGATCTCGTCGGACTAATTGAAACAAGGAGAGTCGTCCTCATTGGTCACTCTTTCGGAGGAAACATTGCGTTGGCAGCGGCTGCGCGTCTTGGCGCTCAAGTCGTGGGAGTAAGCACATACGAGACTCCTCTGTCGTGGATGGAATGGTGGCCTGGAACCACAGCAGGCGCGATGGCTGTGGCTTCGTCAGAATCTGATGCAGCTCAGAACTTCATGATTCGCCTCATTGGTCGCAAACGTTGGGAAGCATTGCCCGATAGAACGAGAGAGGAACGCAGACGGGAAGGCGTTGCGTTGGTTGGCGAACTTACTGCACTGCGTAGCAAGGCACCGTGGGCTGTAGAAGAAATCACATGCCCAGTTCTGTGTGGCTTCGGTTCTCTCGGAATGAAACATCACGCAGAGGGAGCTAAGTGGCTTTCGCAAAACCTTACGAATGGGCACTTAGTCGAACTTCGCGATGCTGCTCACAGTGCACCAATGACACACCCGTTGCAGTTCGTGAACGAACTAGTACTTCCTCATTGCGAGGGCTGAGGAACTTTGACTTTTACTTCTTGCCCAAAAAAGGTGCACGTTGTGTTAACTGAAGCAGACGCCGTTGCTTGAGCCTTCACTGAGTTTGCACAGTCAATAACTTGAGCTCGCTGTGAGTATCCAGCCAGGGCAATGGCTACAAAGATCACTAGCGAAATGATCTTTCCAATGATGGAGGAGACCACTTTCATCAGAATTAGGCCAACAACGATTGAGGCGCCCGAGAGCCCCAAAGCGAGGTTTTTGAGGGTTTCGATGTCGGTTGATGCCCATAAGGAGTTCATTCCATCACCATAGATGGCGAACAGCCCGTAGCGTTGTCATTATGCCTGTCGAGCAATTCACGGTCGCGATACTCATTGGCGGCGATAGCTCTCGTATGGGCGTCGACAAGGCAACCTATGAGATCGATGGAATTTCAATGGCTAACCGTGTGTCGCTTGCGGCTCAAGAGGCCGGGGCTTCTCAGGTACTGATCATTGGTGGTACGGCTGCTCGAGCAAAGACAATTACTGGTACATGGAAGAAGGACGGCTTCCCAGGTGAAGGTCCACTTGGTGGTGTTATCACAGCACTGAAGCATGCGGATCACGATTCCGTCGTAGTGCTGTCATGTGACATGCCTTTCATTACAAGTGCAGTTATTTCAAGTCTGGTCAAAGGCCTTAACGACGCCCAGGCAACGGTAGGTCGCACTGATCGTTTGAACTGGTTGTGTGCGGCCTGGTCGAAAGAGGAATGTTCATCAACTTTGCAATCTGTGTGGAAGAGAAACGAACGAGCTGTACATCGGGCTGCAGTATTGCTTGACGTAGCAGAAGTGCCTGTTCCAGCCAATGCGGTGCGAAACATAAATTCGTTTGCAGATCTGAACCCTTCAGATGAGCCAACTACTATCTAGACATGTCAATTACTGAAATTTCAATATCTGAACTAGCTGCCATGTCTGAGCGCACGGTGATCGACGTTCGCGAGGTTGATGAATACGTCGAAGGTCATGTTCCAGGGGCTATCAATATTGCTCTCTCAGAGTTGGTAGGACGCGAAAACGAATGTGCACTCGGGCCGGTCGTGTACGTCATCTGCCAGGCAGGTGGACGGAGCCTCCGGGCGTGTGGCCACTTGTCAACCATTCCAGCACTCGACGGCACAACGTTCATCAATGTTGCTGGCGGAACTGGCATGTGGATTGTTGAAGGGCACGAGGTGACCACAGGTGACACAGCGTCCTGACATCTCATTTGAGTGGATTGACACAAACTCAGCCTTGATGGAGTTTGTGTCTTATGCATCTCAGCAGGATGTGTATTACCTGGATACCGAGTTTCACAGGGAAAAGACATACTTTCCCCAATTGGCACTGATTCAAATTGCAACCGGTGATCGTCTTGGTGTCATTGACCCCGTCTCGTGTGATGCGACGTTGATGCGTCCTCTGATGGATGGGCCGTCGCTATGCGTGCTCCATGCTGCTCAACAAGATCTTGACGTGCTAACTCAAAGTGTCGGCTTTGTACCGTCACGTATTCTGGACACACAATTGTGTGCAAGTTTCCTCGGGTACACTCAGCCGTCACTCGCGTCTCTTTTGCAATCACTCTTGAAAGTTGTTGTGCCGAAGGGTGATCGCCTAACGGACTGGTTGCGTAGGCCACTCACATCAGATCAATTGCGGTATGCAGCGTCTGACGTTGCGTATCTGGCCGAACTCTCATCCATTATCTTTTCAGATCTTGAAAAACGTGGACGTATGGAGTGGGCTGCTGAAGCGTGTGAGGAACTTCGCACACGACCGACAGGACCTAACTCACCTGACGAGGCATGGCTTCGCGTGAAAGATGTTCGCACGTTGCGAGGAAAGTCGCGCTTTGTAGCACGGGCTGTAGCGAAGTGGCGCGAAGAACGCGCAATGGATCTTGATCTTCCGCCTCGTCATGTTTTGTCTGACATAGCGGTTCTTGGAGTAGCTCAACGTGCTCCTCGTACAGCAGAAGATCTCGTGCAAAGCAGGGGAGTCGATAATCGGCATGCCAACGGCGTTCACGGTAAGGCTTTGCTTGATGCGATTCAATTTGGTGTCGCTGACTCCGTCGATGGGGAACTCAATTTGCCAACTAGCGATGGAGATGATCTTGAGAAATCCATGAGACCTGCGGTGACTCTGGTTTCAGCATGGATAACTGAACTAGCAAAGCAAAGCGATTTGGACGCAGGCCTGCTCGCCACGAGAAAAGACATTGTTGACCTTCTCAGCGGATCACCAGAAGCGCGACTTCGCCACGGGTGGCGTAAGGACATTGTCGGCGCAGATATTGAAGACCTAGTCGCGGGCCGAAAGGCTCTGACGTTTACTGGAACCTCAGGATCTGGCCTCAAACTCGTTGATATTGACCCATCCTGAGGCAATAGTCATCTTTTTGTCTCACTGACCTGTACACTCGTTTCGGTTGTCCAGTAGGCATTTATGCCAATGAAATGTTCGGAGACCGACCATGAAAAAAGGTCGACATCGCCGGTTTGAAGAAGCGCGGAAATTGAAGCAAGCAGGCCCCAGTGCCGCAGACCTAGGTCTTGGTGACTCACCACGAGTGAGTTCTACCGATGATGACGAGTATGCAGCCATTGCCGAGCGCTACGGGGTGCGCTTCGACGAAGACGAAGACGAATCCGAAGACGACATCGATTAATCCGGATAGCCGGACAGAAAACGAAATACCCCCATGACAAACTCCTTACGCAATGTTGCCCTAGTGGCGCACGTCGACCACGGTAAAACCACTCTTGTGGACACCCTTTTGAGGTCTACAGGTGCTTTTGCATCTCATGCCGCAGTTATCGACCGGGTCATGGACTCGGACGACCAAGAGCGCGAGCGCGGTATCACCATTCTCGCTAAGGCAGCCCGAATCAATTACGGAAGCACCCTCATCAACATTGTGGACACACCAGGTCACGCTGACTTTGGTGGAGAAGTGGAACGTGCACTTGCACTCGTCGACGGAATCGTTCTTCTGGTGGATGCTGCTGAAGGCCCACTGCCTCAGACCCGTTACGTGTTGTCGAAAGCACTTGGTCTCGGTTTGCCTGTCATCTTGGTTATCAACAAGGTTGACCGCCAAGACGCACGCCCTGAAGAAGTGTTGGTCGAAGTTGAACAATTGTTCCTTGATCTTGCTAGTTCAGATGATCAGTTGTCTTTCCCCGTTATTTCAGCAGTCGCCCGTGAAGGTCGCGCAATGATGGGTATCGGAATGCCAGCAGCCGATGCTGACCTGTCGTGCCTTCTTGACACAATTTTGACAACAGTGCCAGCTCCAACGGGCGACCCGACAGCGCCACTTGCCGCACTGGTTACCAACCTTGATGCGTCTGAATACCTTGGACGTCTCGCTATTGGTCGCGTACATAGCGGCGTTATGAAAAAAGGCGACACAGTCGCTTTGTGGGGTAAAGACACCGACGGAAATCCGTTAAAGCGCCGTATTGCCCAACTCAGTGTGTTCGACGGAATCGGCAGAACTGAAGTGGAATCAATTTCAGCAGGAGACCTTTTCGTTCTCGCTGGAATTCCTGAAGTTGAAGTGGGAGACACCATCTCAGCACTGACGGTGACGACTCCGTTGCCACGCCTAGAAGTTGACGAGCCAGTTATCCGCATGGCCTTCGGTGTGAACACCTCTCCCTATGCAGGACGCGAAGGAAAGTTCGTTACTAGTCGCCATTTGCGCGACCGCTTGCAGAAAGAGATCCTTGGAAACGTGTCCATCAAGATTGCTGACACTGATTCACCAGACGTCACCAGTGTTGCTGGTAGAGGTGAATTGCAGCTTGCAGTTCTTATTGAGAACATGCGCCGCGAAGGGTTCGAACTTCAGGTAGGTCGTCCCGAAGTAATCACCAAGGAAATCAACGGTAAGCGCCACGAGCCTCTCGAAGCTGGGACGTGCGACGTTCCTGACGAGCATGTGGGCACCATTACTCAAGGCCTTGCTCCACGTAAAGGCCGTGTAACAGACCTTCGTCCAGGAGATCCGGGCCGCACCATTGTGTCTTTCGAGGCACCATCACGCGGACTCATCGGTTTCCGTTCCATGTTGATGAGCAGCACACGCGGAACAGCTCTTTTGCATCAGACACATGCAGGCTGGACCCCATGGGTAGGCGAGTTGCCTCACCGTTTGGGCGGAGCCATGATTGCTGACCGCATCGGATCAACAACTGGCTACGCACTCGACAACCTGCAATTACGCGGAGAGCTATTCGTAGCGCCAGGTGTTGAGGTCTACGAAGGAATGGTCATCGGAGAAGCTGCTCGCGGCGAAGAGATGGTCGTGAACGCAGTGCGTGCCAAAGAGAAGACCAACATTCGTACTCATAGCCATGATGATGGCCCAAAGCTTGCAGCACCTGTTGATCACACATTGGAAACTGCCATTGAGTGGATTGGCGACGATGAACTTGTGGAAGTAACTCCGAAGAGCATTCGTATTCGTAAGCGGGGCCTCAGCATCGAAGAGCGCCGTAAGTCTTCGAAAAAGGGCTAACTAGCCCAATCGAATTAGTCCTTCTTGCGTAGTGCAGGATGGGGTAGCGCAACCCCTACAGGAGCCGACAACATCTTCACCAAGATGGCGTATGCCTTTTTGCCCATGATCTCTGTGAGCTCATCAGTGAAGAATGTGTAGGTGGGGTCTTTGCCGACAAATGAATCAGCGGATTCAGTGCACCACCAATGAAACTCGTCTCCGCCTTCGCCCCAGTCGCGTCGCTTCCATTCACGGATAGTTGACACGACGTAGCCGCCGTCTTCGATGTGTTCTTCAAGACGAATAGGAACTTGCCAACATACGTCTGGTTTCCAGTCCATATGACGTTCGCCAGCTTCAACAGCAGCGATATGGAATGCACAACCGGTGCCACCTTCAAAACCTGGCGGATTATGAAAGATGCACGCACCGTTTACGACGCGCGTCTTCTTTTCGCCGTCCTTCTCTGTAGAGAACCAGCCTTTATCCTTGGCTTTGTCCTTGTTCTTCCAATGACGACCCTTGAGGCGCTTTACATACTTTGTGACATTCTTGAAGTCTTTTTCATCAAGGAAATGGGCACCAAAAGAGCAACAGCCGTGCATCAACTCTGGTGAGGCCTCATCAAGGATGCCTTGGCAGCCCTGGCCATAAATGCACTTATAACTTGATCGCAAGAATGTTGCATCAAGCATCCAGGTACGCATTTCGTCGGGATCTTCAAAGCTGATCCATTCGTGTGGTTGGTCTTCTCTAGGCACAAGAGATAACGCTACGCCATCGGGACCCTCTCCACACATACCACCACGCTTGTGGCACAGTATTCATCTGACAGTCATCTGAAAGGGCGACACAATGAGCGATATAGACGCGATAATTTCCGACCTCGAGAGAGCCAGTGAAGCGTTGAATGATGCCGCCATGTCATTGATAACAGGTGCAATACGAAACGGCGAAAAGGAGCGTCCCCCGTTAGAGAAAAAGGTATCTCAAGCCAGACGGTCTGTTGACAAGGCTCTCTTTATTCTGCGATCTGTCTAGAACTCATTAAGTGCGTTGATTAGCCCCCGCAGATCTGCAAAACCTTTCGCTGCGTATTTCAAACTGACCCTCGGCAAATCCGGCAGGTCATTGTCTTTCACTTCTTCAGGTGTGGCAGTTGTTTGAAGAATTTCTCCGTCGGATGCGAGGGGGGCGAAGCGATGTGCAATATCCGCGAATTGCGCCGATGGAATCGAGCGCTGCATACGGATGTATAGAACATCGTTGACGAACCGTATTGAGTTGTAATTTGAATAAAAGCGCGTTATCTCGTTGACTGCATCTTCAATGTTGTCTGTAATTGTGTACAACGAAGTATCGCTAGGTGAGATAAGACCATGATCGAGCAGTAAAGGCTCCATTGCATTCATCAGGGGCGTCCAGAAGGGCTGACCAGGGACCTCTAGAAAAACTATAGGTACCGGAACAGACTTAGCTGTTTGAGCAAGTGTCAGCAGTTCAAAGGTTTCATCCAAAGTTCCGAAACCACCTGGCATACAGAGAAAAGCATGAGACTCTTTTACGAGCATGAGTTTTCTTGTGAAGAAGTAGCGCATGCTGACGTACTTGTCATCTCCGGCAATAACGGAGTTGGCACCGGTCTCAAATGGAAGCCGAATAGAAACACCTATTGAGTTCTCTCTACCAGCACCCACCATTCCGGCTTCCATAATTCCTGGGCCTGCACCAGTGACAACCATGAACTGATGATCGGCAAGAGCCTTGGCGGTAGCCGCCGTCAAGGCATAGATAGGGCTGTCGGAAGTTGTGCGAGCCGAACCAAAGATAGAAACTTTACGAACTTCTCTGTATGGCGCAAACATTGTGAACGCTCTACTCATCTCTTCAACTGCGGAACTTGCAATCTTTATGTCTAGTGAAGAGGATGGGCCACCAACAAGGTCAGTCACAGTTTTTAGAATACGATTCAGCTGCCGTACTTCTGATGGAGTGCGTTGTACCTTCTCGAAACTCTTCAGCAAATCATCAATTGCTTTACGTGTGTTCGATGATGCAGTCACTGTGTTACGAAATCCCTGACGCTTTATCTTCAAGTACACCAATGAGCTCGTCAAAACTCTTTATGAATGAGGCGACGCCTTCGGCCTCTAATTGAGCTGCAACTTCGTCGACATCAATTGCATTCATGGCTAATTCAGCCCACTGACGCCGGCTAACACCAATGTTCTGATCAATTGTGCGCGCAAGCGTTCCATGATCTGCAAAAGCTTCCAGAGTCGCATCTGGCAACGTATTGACGGTGTCAGGTCCAATCAATTGATCTACGTACATCGTGTCCGGATACGTGGGATTCTTCGTGGATGTTGAAGCCCACAATGGACGCTGCACCGTGGCACCAGCTTTCGCAAGTGCCTCCCATCGAGGCCCACTGAACGTTTTTTGAAATGCTGCATAGGCAAGCCTCGCCTGATTGACGGCTGCGGTTCCGCGTAGTGCGAGAGCTGCTGGAGTGCCAATCGATTCAAGACGTTTATCGATCTCATTGTCGACGCGACTGATGAAGAAACTCGCAACACTCGAAATATTGGAAACAGGGGAGCCCGAGGCCATTCGCTGTTCTAGACCATCGATGTAGGCGTCCATCACATCCTGATAACGAGAGAGACTGAAGATCAGTGTCACGTTTACATTTCGGCCTTCAGCGATCATCTCTCTGATGGCTGGGAGTCCCGCTTGCGTAGCAGGGATCTTGATCATCACGTTCGCACGTGAAATACGTTCATGAAGCAAACGTGCTGCTGACAATGTTCCCGCAGTGTCGTGAGCTAGTGATGGATCTACCTCAACGCTGACGAATCCATCTGTGCCATTTGATTGCGCGTACAAATTGGCAAATACATCGAGCGCACCATGAATGTCCTGAAGTACCAGTTCCCAGTACGCATCTCTGGCAGTTGAGCCTTTCAGAATTTCACTACGGAATTGCTCGTCATAATCTGAGCTCCCTTGTATTGCCTTTTGAAAAATAGTGGGATTAGATGTAAGGCCTCGTACACCACGCTCAACTAGTGAAACGAGATTTCCCGAGGTGATGTATCCGCGTTGCAAGTTGTCTAGCCACGGACTCTGCCCATGTTGAGATGACAATTGCTTAAGAACATCGGTCATCGACTGATCGCTTTTCTTGCTACATCGGCCACATGGGTCGCAGTGATTCCCAGCTCGGCCATTACGACGTTTCCGGGGGCGCTTGCACCAAAGCGGTCGATACCGACACTGTCAGTGGCGTATGCAGCCCAACCAAATGTAGTGCCAGCCTCCACGCTGATGCGAGGGAGCGAACGCGGAAGAATCTCATCTTGACGTGATTGCGAAAGAGCAGCAAAACGTTCCCATGAAGGCATAGTTACAACATTGACGTTGACACCTTCTTTCTTCAGCAACTCTGCTGCGTCAACTGCTACAGACAATTCGCTACCTGTTCCGATGATTGTTGCCTGAGGGGTGTCTGTTTTGACAATGACACCGGCACCGTCAGCGACAGCTGATCCATCTGTGAGAGCTACAACCGTTTGACGCGACAAAATAAGCGCGGTCGGTCCGTCGTGTGTGGCTGCGATCAACCAGGCTTGGGCGGTTTCATTTGCATCCGCTGGACGAATCACTTGCAGGCCTGGAATTGCTCGTAGAGAGGCCAGTTGCTCTACTGGCTGATGTGTAGGGCCGTCTTCGCCAACTCCGACAGAGTCATGACTAAACACGAACACGGTACGAGCGCGCGAGAGTGCTGCTAACCGAATTGCTGGACGCATGTAGTCGGCAAACACGAAGAACGTGCCGCCGACTGGCAACACACCACCATGCAAAGCCATTCCGACCATCGCTGCTCCCATCGCATGTTCGCGAATGCCGTAGTAGATCTGTTTACCCTGGCGGTTCTCAGCAGAATATCCACTTGTCTCAGAAAGTTTCGCTCCGGTGTTTCCAGTGAGGTCTGCAGCACCCGCAAGCACGAAAGGCAATGCGCTTCCGGTTGCCTCAAGAACTTTTTGAAATGCCTGGCGAGTTGCCAGTTTGGTGTCCGATGGAAAGACAGGAAGTACCGAAGCGATTTGCTCTTTACTTGCAATGCCAAACGTGGAAGGTGTTAAGGCGGGCGACAGCGACTGAGTGCGCTTCTTCCAATCTGATGTTGCAACTTGTCCGCGTTCGCGACAGAACGTCCGGTATTCAGACACGAATGATTCAGGCGCATAAAAAGGCTCGTCGGGAATTCCCATCACTTTTTTAGTGGCGCTGACAAGTGGTGCAGTAAATGGATTTCCATGCGCTTCATGTTTGTCAGTGAGGTCAGGAGAAGGAAATCCAATGTGAGACCTCAGAACCACCAATGTTGGTGCACCGGCATGGTCGCGCGCAGCTGCCAATACCTTCTCAAGAGCATCACAATCTTCAGCGATCTCTCCCGCTTCGATGACGTTCCAACCGTACGAACGGAAACGCGCTGGCGCATCGTCGCTGCATGTCAACGCGGTACTGCCGTCAATAGTGATCTTGTTGTCATCAAAAATACATACCAAGTGGTCAAGTTTTAAATGACCAGCAAGTGATGCAGCTTCGTGACTGATTCCCTCCATAAGGCAACCATCGCCTGCAATGACGTATGTATGGTGATCAATTGCATCTTTCCCATGAACTGCACGTAAATGCGATTCTGCAATTGCCATTCCTACTGCATTTGCGAAACCCTGTCCCAATGGTCCGGTTGTTACTTCCACGCCTGCCGTGTGACCAACTTCTGGGTGACCTGGTGTTGCTGAATTCCACTGACGGAAAAGTTTGAGATCTGATATCTCTAACCCGTAGCCGGCTAAGAACAACATTGCATACTGCAAAATCGATGCATGGCCATTCGAGAGAATCAAACGGTCGCGATCAATAAAGTCAGGAGTGGATGGATCGTGTTTAAGAATTCTGCTGTACAAAACATGGGCAAGAGGCGCAAGCGACATTGCTGTTCCTTGGTGACCGCTGTTTGCAGCTAGGGGAGCGTCCATCGCAATCCCTCGAATTATCGAGATAGCGAGGGCGTCTTGTTCGGGGCTCAATTGTGTAGGCACCTCATGATGGTAATCGGCGCCAGGCTTTGAGAACGGAAAGTTCGGAATCAAGCGCGACAAGATCTGCCTTGTGACCTGTTCGAATTCGCCCAACGTCAGCCAAACCAGCTAGGTCAGCGGGAATGGATGTAGCACTCGAGAGAGCCGATTCAAGCGAGACACCACATTCTCGAACCACTCGCTGCACGCACTCTGAGAGTGGCGTGCAAGAGCCAGCGAGCGTGTCATCTGCCAAGCGTGGTGCACCATTACGAATCTCAACGCCGGTCCGAGGTCCTGTCAGGGTCCGCCACGAAACAGAATCCGACACCAAACAGATACGAGATTGTGCTGCCTTGAATGCAAGTGCGATTGCATCGGGTTGAACATGAACACCATCTGCTATCAGCCCACAAGAGATTCGACCATCCGTCAAGGCCCACATAGCTAGACCAGGGTCTCGGTGGTGGACTCCACTCATTCCGTTGAACAAATGAGTGACCATGCTTGCCCCAGCATCAACTGCGTCTTCAAACTGTGTCTTCGTAGGGCGAGAGTGACCGAGAGAAACTGTGATGTTACGAGCGCGCAATTCACGAATCGCTGGAATCGCATCATCTTGTTCGGGAGCGACTGTTACAAGGCGAACAGAAGTTACCAATTGAGATATCCAGTCCAAGTCGCAAGCGATGATGTGCTGTACCGGGTGAGCCCCTGGAGCCGCTCCGAGAAATGGCCCCTCTACGTGTATTCCAGCAAAACCCTGAACATGTCCGGAGAGAAAAGATTGATGAAGAGACGCCAAGGATTGAGACATCTTCTCAAGTGGTGCCGTCACTATTGTTCCCAACCAACTGGTGGTGCCACGATCGAGGAGTGTTTCATCTAGCCGCAGTAAATCGTCGGTAGAAGCAGTCGCAACATAAACATTGTCAAAGCCGTTCATTTGTACATCTACAAAACCAGGGCTGACTATAGGGAACTCACAGGCACCGGCGTGGTTGCTGAGAGATTCAATGAGACCGTCATTAGCCATAACGATTCGAGTTGGGCCGTGAAGGTCTGTTCCGTCAAAAAACTGCTGACAGGTGATCTCGTTTGACACGTTGAAAATGTAGTTGGGTTTCTAGTTGAAAGATGCCTTGGCCGTTGCGGTCAGACGAATATCTGAAAAACGAACGGTTGCCAAGTGCAAAGTGGTGAGGGCCTTAATTACCCACCAACCTGGGTCTACCTGGAACCACCGATGAGACAAACGCGGTGACGACGGTGCCGCGTGATGATTGTTGTGAAGCCCTTCGCCCATTGTGAAGAAGGCCAACCACTGAAGATTTGTAGCGCGATTGTCATATGGCCGACGCCCAAAATGATGACCAAGAGCATTGACCGCAGCGTTACTTGCCAAATACACATTGGCATGAATGAAGGCGGCGAGTAATCCAGTCCACGGGCCGAACACAATCATCAAGATTGCGATTCCTGAGAGCAACCCAGTCTTGTTGTGACCAAAGAAGACTTTGTCCCATCGGTCATCTGGCAAATCTTTGGCGTACCGATCGATGGTGGTCGGGTCGAGAACAGTTGCGCGGTACAGAGCGACATTCTTTGCCTGCACCTTCTTCCATCCGAGCAGAACAGGAGAATGTGGATCACCATCAACATCTGTGTAGGCGTGGTGTTTTCTGTGTACTGCCACCCATTCTTTGGGTTTGATTCCCGTAGAAAGCCACAACACCGCACGAAATAGCACTGCAACCGAGGGCCTTATGGTGAGGGCACGATGACTAAGGGCTCTATGCAAATACACAGTTGTGCAGGTGTTGGCGGCTGTGCAGACAACTGCTGCCACTAGAACCGCGGTGAGAACACTTGAAAGAATCGAATTCATGTCGACACACTAACTGGCTACCTACTGGTAGGTAGGGCGAAAATGACGGTAAATTGGAAATGTGTCGGACGTAACAGAAGAAAGCAGTTCCAAGACAACACGAGAACTCATTCTGGATGAGGCTCTGCATTGTTTTGCTGATCGCGGATATGAAGGTACGTCCCTTAATGACATAGCTGCTGGCGTCGGAATTAGGCGCCCAAGCTTGCTCCATCATTTCGCTAGCAAGGAAGCTCTGTACACAGATGTTTTCGAGATGCTGTTGTCGGAATGGCTTGAGGGTCTTGAAGTTGCAATGTCTTCACCAGCATCTGGGTGGGATAAAGCTGAACTGGTCATTCGTGCCGGATTCGACTTGTTTGCCCGCACCCCTGACTATGTGCGAATCATGCGCCGAGAAGCTCTTGATAGCGGAGTTCATGTTGGGGTCGATCTTTCTGGTTTCTTACGGCCGCTGTTTGACAGTGCGTGCGCGTATTTCACTTCGGAAATGGATGCTGGTCACTTTCGCAGGCATAACGCCCAACACCTGATCATCACTGGATATGGAGCTATTTTGACCTACTTCTCGGATGCCCCATTTATAGATGAGCTTCTCAATGACCAGGCGCTGACACCGGAGAACGTGCGCGACCACTGCGACCACGTGGTCGCGTTTTTTCGTGCCGCACTCGTCGCGTAGACCGTTGATGTCAAATCCGATACGGTTGCGCCATGTCTACCTGGATCAACAACGGTCGTACTATCGGTTTTTCATCGGAAGGAGCTGGAGTTCCCATCCTTGCTTTTCATGGAACAACACAGTCCGCCAACGCTTGGGCTCAAGTTCAACAAGCGTGTACAGCGAGCCTGCAGTGGGTGACATTTGAATTCCCAGGATCTGGCGAATCTGAAATGCCAAATGGTCCGATTGACCTTGATGTAGTCGTGGCCGACGCTGTTGCATTAATGAAACATCTGGGACATGAACGGTTTCATGTCATCGGGTACTCACTTGGCGCGGTAGCAGCGTTGCGCTGTGCAGCAAACTTTTCTGATTCCGTCATCACCGTTACATCGCTTTGCGGATGGTCGCAAACAGATGCACGGATGAAAGTGACTTTCGATTTATGGCGTCGTTTGATTGCGATAGATAATGAATTGTTCATGCGTTATGCATTGGCAGATGGCTACACAGCGGCTGGCCTGCAAGTTATAGAACCAATGTTTGATGTCGTAGTGGGAATGGCGGCTTCTGCTGTTCAGCCTGGATCAGATGCACAACTTGAACTCGATATTCGTATAGATATCGAGGAAAGCCTGGGACGCATCACAGCTCCGTGCCTGGTTATCGGCGGTATCGAAGATCGGTGGGTCGATATCTCGAAGTCACGCCATATTGCAGCAAATGTGCCAGGGGCCACGCTCGTTGAATTGCCAGCTGGACACCTCGTAATTGGTGAATTACCGGCGGAAATTGCTTCGGCGGTAAGTGCTCACGTGGCATAGAGCCTCTGACTGGTGAGTGCACCCGTCATTCAGCGTCGATACTGACTACCGTATGTAGTCGTGTCATCTGAGCAAACTTCCACCCTGTCTGAATCTGATTCAAAAGTGCTGCTGTCGTCGTACAGCATTCCCTTTGCTCCAGAGAAAAAGACCAACACTGCTGCAGACGCAGTTGCTGCTGCTGATCAACTTGGCTACCCAGTCGTTGTAAAGCTCGGAGGCGACAACATCGCTCATAAGACCGAACGGGGCCTAGTTCGTTTGCGTTTGAATAATGCCGATGCTGTTTCGGAAGCTGCGACAAGTTTGCTTGCTGCCGCTACTGCGGCTGATGGTGATGTCCACTTGTTAGTAGCTCCAATGATTAGCGGAACAAGAGAATTGATAGCGGGCATGCTCGTTGATCCCCAGTTCGGGCCAACGGTGATGCTTGGAATAGGCGGAGTGATGGCAGAAGTCATTGCTGATGTCGCTTTTCGGCCAGCACCCGTTGACGAAGCAGGCGCGGCGGCCATGATTGATTCTCTGCGCATGCAGGGGCTTCTCGAGGCCTTTCGGGGAGAGCCAGCAGTCAATCGGAGCCAATTGATTTCCGTAATTGTTGGTCTTTCGAAAGTGGCTATTGAACGTGCAGACATTGTGTCTGTTGACGTGAATCCACTGATAGTTCGTGCGAACGGTGATGTGGTGGCTGTCGATGCTTTGGTCGAGATGGGAACAAGAAATATCTCAATGGTTTCGAAGCGCGTGCCATACACAGATGCTCAGTTTCGGGCACTGTTTGAACCAAGAGGAGTATTGGTCGCTGGCGCTTCTACACATCCGGGAAAGTTCGGATTTGTTTCCTTGCACAATATTCTGGCGAGTGGATATGCGGGTGGTGTCTATGGCACCAACTTGCAAGGTGAAGAAGTTCTTGGCATTAAGACAGTTGCAGATATTGATTCATTGCCAGACAATGCAATCGATTTGGTGTTTGTATGTACACCCGCATCAGCTAACCCAGACTTGCTTCGAGCATGCGCGCGAAAGGGTATCGGCGCAGCGTTCTTGACATCGGCTGGATACGGAGAGGCCGGTGACGAAGGACGTCAACTAGAAGCTGAACTGGTGGCTCTTGCAGATGAACTGGGAATTCTTTTAGCTGGTCCGAATGGGCAAGGTGTTGTATCAACGCCAGCAAAATTGTGCGCGCAGATTGTTGCTCCGTACCCGCCCGCTGGAGCAATTGCTGTTGCTAGTCAGAGCGGAAACTTTGTTTCGAGCTTTCTGAACTACGCACGTCAAACTGGTGTTGGTATTAGCCGAGCAGTGTCTGCAGGTAACGCCGCAGCGCTAGGCGTTGCGGATCTTGTCGAGTGGTACGGAACAGATTCCGCAACCAAAGTTGCATTGACGTACGTAGAAGGCATTAGCGACGGTCGCGGATTAATGGAGCGGCTCGCTCGCGTAACTGCCAACAAGCCGGTTGTGCTGATTAAGGGCGGTGCTACAGACAAGGGCGCACGCGCAGCAGCAAGCCACACCGGTGCACTCGCGGCAAATGACGCCATATTCGACGGCGCGTGTAAAGCAGGTGGAGTCACCAGAGCTGCGAATGTCGAAGAGGCTTTTGAAGCAGCGGCCACATTCGCAACGCAACCACTTCCGCTAGGACCAAACGTTGTTGTTCTCACAACAGCCGGTGGATGGGGTGTTGTAACGAGCGATGCAATTGCCAATGACGGCTCAATGCATTTGATGACTTTGCCGGAAGATCTGCTTGCCCAAATTGACACGAAGCTGCCTCCGCGCTGGAGCCGAAACAATCCTGTTGACTGTGCAGGTGGAGAGACCCGCGACACAATTCCTGAAGTAATGGCGATGATTGCTGAGCATAAGGACGTAGACGCAATCATCTATCTGGGATTGGGCATTCAAGCCAACCAAGCACGTCTGATGAGAGAGGGTCAGTTTCATCCTGGCCATGGTCTTGATCGCATCGTTGAGTACCACGAACGCCAGGACGCGCGGTTTGCACAGGCAGCACATGATCTTTCCGTTTCGACCGGAAAGCCAATTCTATTGGCGACAGAATTGGCTGTTGCTGACCCAGACAATTCAGGAGTTCGAACCGTGCGTGAAACAGGCAGGCTCTGCTATGCCAGCGGCAACCGTGCTGCAGTAGCTCTCGGACATCTCTATCGATACGCGGTGCACACAGGTGTCGCGCGTAAGTAACAGCTTTGGTGCTCGCTCGCGACAGTCTGCAAATCCGCTTCGCACAATCTCAATTGTTGCGTTATTGGGGCTTACGTTGTTTGGCGGTCTGTATGTAGCTTTGGCGCGCACTGCGTCTCGTGTCACACACAAAACTGATCGGGTCGTTTCAGTAACGCCGCGAGTGTCCGTATTGTCTGCACGCAGAGCGCCAAATACTTTGTCTGTTATTACTCGTACCGGAAAAGTATCGAGAGCATTTGCAAACATCGCGTCCGATTTTCCTTCGCAAAGTTGTGTTGTAGTTGAATGGATGGGAACTCGTCTTGGTTCACTCAATCCTTCACAGGCACTGATACCGGCATCGGCAACAAAACTGATTACCGCTGCCGTGGCGCTTGAAGTACTGAAACCAGATTTCGTGTACACAACTAAGGTTCATGGCTCCCTGGATGTCGCAGGACTCGCAGCTGATTTGTATTTCGTTGGCGGGGGAGACCCCGTGATCGTTCGTAGTGAATATGTAGCTTCCGAAAAATACCCAACAACGTCTGGTACTTCTTTAGAGAAACTGGCTGATTCCTTAGTCGCTGCAGGATTGCGGCAAGTGACAGGTTCAGTCGTTGGAGTTGACACCCGGTACGACAGTCTGAGGTTTGTTGATGTGTGGCCGCAGGAATTCCATTACACAGAAGCCGGTCCACTTGGGGCCCTTGTGGTCAATGACGGTGTTGTTCTCGGCCAGCCCAATAAGCCAGATGATCCAGCGTTAGCTGCTGCAATTGAATTGCAGAATTTGCTGAACGCAAGAGGAGTTCTGTTTGGCGCGCAAGCACGTCACGATGTATTGCCTGCGAATGTCCCGGAGATTGCGTCCATCCAATCAGCGCCATTAACGGCGGTTGTTCAAGAGATGATGGTCAATAGTGATAACAACACTTCGGAACTATTGCTCAAAGAAATTGGTTTCGCATCTAAAGGGGCAGGCACAACGGCTGCTGGATTGGCAGTGGTAATGGAACACTTAGCCAAATGGAAAATTGATAAAGATGTCCTGTTGTTTGATGGGTCAGGTCTGGCATCTGGCGGCCGGGTTCCGTGTGACGCATTTATGTCGCTACTCAACACATTCTCTACGGTCATGCCCAATCTGATGGCTGTTGCCGGTGAGACAGGAACCATCCGCGACACTTTCGATGGCACATCAGTTGCAGGGAAACTGCTGGGCAAAACCGGAACACTCAATGGAGTAAAGGCTCTCGTGGGTTATTTGCCCATTACGAACTCTGACCCAGTGATGTTCTCGTTACTTATGAACAAGTCGGGGATAGACAATCAAAGCGCATACCGCCCGATCTGGTATTCGCTGGGCGATGTGCTGAACCGGGCGTCCGCCTCGCCCTCTGTGGAGCAATTGACACCGTAAAGCACCCTGTGGATATCTCAGTTCACCAACCGTAGAATATGAGACCCATGGACTCGTCACGCAACTTCCGCCGACCCGCCAGAGGTCCAGTTGACCAAGTGGGAGATTTGGCTGCATCTGTGAAGCAGTATGCCCGCCAAGAAACGCTCGAACCTATCAAAGGCGCCATTCGCTGGGTCGGGGTCGGTTCGACAGCCGCTCTTTCCCTCGGACTCGCATTGGTTTTTGCCGCGCTTGGCGTCTTACGTCTCAGCCAAGATCTTGGTGGCACTGTTCTCGACGGCTCATGGTCGTTTGTTCACTACTTCATTTCGTTTGTCGTTGTAGCCGTTCTTGTAGCTATTTCATTTTCTCGCGTCTCGCGGCGCAGTCTCGCAAAGGACTCTTAATCATGGCTGATAACACTCGTATCTCTCGCGACGATCTTGAGTCTAAATTTCGTGCACTTCAAGCTGACATCCAAGGCCGTGCTGCCGACAAGAAACAATCTGCAATAGCCATAGGCACCGCGGCAGTTTCAATTGTTGTAATTCTTGCCTACTTGTTTGGTCGCCGTAAGGGTCGTCGTCGCGCGTCGCGCGTTGAATTTCGACGGTTCTAGTTTTTATGCGCACAATTGTTCGATTCATCGGACGCCGCATCATTAACAGTCAGTCGAGGAAGTTTCGAATAATTAGTCGGGTCGCAACCTTCATAGGGGTTGCACGGCTTGCTAAACGGACCATTTCTCCTGTTCGCAGAGTCATCCTCGCTCGCGACGAGACGATGGAAATTCGGATAACCAAGACAGGACAACACACCTCATGAGCGGAGTATTTGCTGAAGGTGAGAAGGCGCTGTTTATTGATTCGAAGCAACGTCGCTATCTCATCCAATTGAATAAAGAGGGCGAGTTCCACAGTCATGCAGGGTTTGTTCCGCATACATCTGTCATAGGAACACTTCCCGGACAACCCGTTGAATCAACTAAAGGTTCGAAGTACATCGTGCTACGTCCGACACTTGAAGACTTTGTTATTGAGATGCCACGTGGCGCACAAGTTATTTACCCCAAAGATCTCGCGCCTATGTGCATGATTGGCGATATTTATCCCGGAGCACGGGTATTCGAAACCGGTGTCGGTTCAGGTGCTTTATCAATGACCATGTTGCGGTACGGAGCTCACATCACCGGACTTGAAATTCGCGAAGACTTCATGAATAGAGCAAAGGCAAATGTTCGTTCGTTCCTCGGGGAAGAAGCACTGTCTCGGTACAACGTGTCATTGGGCGATAGCTATGAAACCACCTTGGAAGGCTCTTTCGACAGAGTGATGCTTGATCTTCCTGAACCATGGCAAGTAGTGCCGAGGGTTCAACACGTTCTTGAAGCAGGCGGCCTATTAGTCGCGTACACGCCTTCCATCACACAGGCTGTGCAAGTACGAGAATCAATGGGCAAGGGATGGGTGGACCAACGCACACTCGAAGTTCTTCATCGCACATGGCACATTGAAGGCATGGCGGTACGGCCAGATCATCGAATGGTTGCGCACACAGCGTTTCTTACTGTGGGGCGATGGATCGGTTCGAACCTTTAGGGTTCAATGAAGATGCATTCGCCGGGGCATTCCTCGGCGGATTCAACGACAGCGTCAATCAACTTGTCGTCGAAGTTTGCAAGTCCTTCAGCTCCTTCGGCGTTGCCTTTAGCTTTTGCGAAAACTTTGTCGCCTTCGCGAACATAAGCAAGTCCGTCGTCGAGAAGTGTAAAAACGTCTGGTGCAATTTCTTCGCAGAGGCCATCGCCAGTGCAGAGGTCTTGATCGATCCATACCTTCATTTGGGGAGTCCCTTCTCATGAGCCGAGTTACGGCACCAATGGTTGCCCCCAACCGGGGACAGATATCAGCCTACACATCGGGTACCCATGTCGCCCTGTCTATCTGTGACTGACGAATCACGAATGGCAGCATCCTAAAGGACCGGCCCTCACCCGTAGTGACGGGTAGCGTGGAGCCTTCATGACGGACCAGACCATACCTACAGAGTCGCCTGAAGTTCATCCTGTGACAAAGGCCCTACGCGACTGGTTTCTTGTAGTAGTTCTGGCTCTTGGGGCTGCTTTGCTTGTGCGCGTCTATGTGCTTCAGCAGTTTTATATCAGCGGACCGTCTATGGAGACCACCCTCTACGGAAACAACCGTGTCCTTGTGAATAAATTGAGTTATCGATTACATGGTATTCATCGAGGTGATGTAGTTGTGTTTGATCGTGTGACCACGAGTGACGGAACTGTGTCTCACGATGACTTAATCAAGCGAGTAATTGCGTTGCCCGGAGACACGGTAGAAATCAAAAATTGTGTAGTTATTGTCAACTCAAAACCGACTGTTGAGCCGTACCTTGACAAAGATGTCTTAGGCATCATTGACCCTGTCGATAGGTGTCGCGTTGCAAACATGCCAGTGCAGACAATTCCTCAAAAGAAGATTTTCGTGATGGGCGATAACAGGTCTGAATCATTTGACAGCAGAAGTTTCGGCCCAATTGCTGAAAGTTTGGTTGTGGGGCGAGCGTTTGCTGTCGTCTGGCCATTCAACCGTATTTCAACACTGTGAAGCCTACGTTCTAGGGACGTATCCGATTTCCTTCTCGTAGGTTTCTACCATCGTGTCTACATGATCACTAAACACCGCATCTAGGCCCATACGTAACGATGTCGACAGGACGTGTTGGAACTGACAGTCCCAACCGAAGGCATACATTCCGAACTTGTGCACCAAAGTCGTGGACCCACCAGACCAGTCAGAATGGTGCATGTTCAAACAGTCAATTCCGTTGGCAAACAGTTTTGCGCAACGCATCTCTAAGCCTTCTTTGATTCGAGACAACCGAGTTGAATCAACTAAACGAACATTAGGAAGCAATGGACGTTGAGAGATAACAACTGCGCTTGAATAGTGACACAACCACAAGCGTGACTCGTCAAAACCACTGTTTCGTGCCGTCTCGGCGGAACGCTCGAAGCTCTGTTCGTCCTTGATGTCAATGCTGAGGTCAAAATTTGTTCCGCACTTGTCGAAAAGTGCAGCCAAAGTTGGAATATGTGACGGCAATTCAGACAAACGCAAGGTTGAGATCGAGCGATTACGCGCCATCTTTCTCACGACTCCGTCATGGTCTAGAACTACGTGACCGTCAGAAGTCGTCCAAGCATCGGTTTCAAGGCCATTTGAACCGAGTCGTAAAGCGAGTGCAAAAGCCTCAAGAGTGTTTTCGGGAGCATGCGCCATTCCGCCTCTGTGGGCGAATGCAATGGGGTCTGGAAGAAGGGAGGCAATGCGTTGCTGCACCCTCCAACACTAGGTGCCTGCTTCTATGCTTAACGGGTGTTCAATATGTCAGGCAGCGAGATTATGTTTCTGCTCGTTGCAGGTCTTGTCGTGCTGGGCCCCGAACGTCTCCCTGGCGTCATCCGACGGGGAGGCAAGATCTACGGAGATCTCCGTCGTGCAGCCAGTGGATATGAAAAAGAGTTTCGCCAAACATTCTCAGAGCCAATCAACGAACTGAAATCAACCGCAGACCAAATGCGTCATGGTTTTGGAGTGGTTGACCCTGAACCTTCGCCACCCATGCGACCAGAAAAGACCGTCTACCCGAAGCCAGATTTCTCTACTCCCAAAGTAGACGCGCCAGCACCCAATACAGACGATGAGTGATATTTCGGCCGAACCAATTACTGCGATGTCCATGATGGACCACTTGCGTGAGCTGCGAATGCGGCTTGTGCGAAGTGTCTTAGCCATCGGCGTCTCAACGTTGGTTCTTCTGGCGTTCTATGACCAATTAAAGAATCTGCTTACACGCCCATATACAAATCTCTGCTCACGGCGTCCCGACTTTAAATGCGACGGATCTCTGTTTTCACTCGGGCCACTCGACGGATTTTCTGCCCGGATGCGAGTCTGTCTATACGGAGGTCTCGTGCTGGCGTTGCCGATTATTCTGTGGCAAATCTGGCGATTCATTGTTCCGGCCTTGTCTAGGCGGGAGAAGAATTATGCAGTGCCTTTTATCGCTTCCTCTGTCGTTCTTTTCTCATTAGGTTGCTACTTGGCCTATTGGACGCTCGACAAGGCTCTGGAATTCCTCATTTCTTGGTCGGGTAGTGACGTTACTCAGGCCTACCAAATAACGAAATACATCAATCTTGTCGTGATGATGATGTTGGCGTTTGGAGTTGGATTTCTTAGCCCTGTTCTTCTTGTGTTCCTTCAACTGGTCTCGGCCGTGACGCCAAGAACACTGATTAAGCAATGGCGTTATGCCCTCATGGGTATTTTCGTTGCTTCCGCAGCCATCACGCCATCAGGTGATCCAATCAGCATGCTCGCGCTTGCTATGCCACTTACTTTTTTGTACCTGGTTGCAGTTCTCATTGGTTGGTTACTAACGCGACGAAGGACTACCTAAAGGTGTCGGACGTTCGCGCAACATTTCTTCAGTCTTTAGATTACGAACCGGACGTTTTCCAAGTTAAGGCTATGAATTCAATAGATGCGGATGCCTCCGTTCTTGTTGCCGCTCCGACAGGTTCCGGAAAGACACTCATTGCTGAATATGCCATTGCACGGGCACGTTCGCTTGGTTTACGAGCGTTCTACACAACACCTATAAAGGCTCTGTCAAACCAGAAATATCGAGATTTACAGGCCTTGTACGGCGCTCATAAGGTCGGACTGGTCACTGGCGACAACGCTGTGAACGCCGAAGCCCCAGTGGTTGTTATGACTACAGAAGTTCTGCGGAACATGATTTACTCACAGTCAAACCGCCTCGATGATCTAGGCGTTGTGATTCTTGATGAAGTGCATTACCTGCAAGACGCATATCGCGGTCCCGTTTGGGAAGAAGTGATTATTCAGCTTGATCCTGAAGTTCAGCTTGTGTGTTTATCGGCAACAGTCTCGAACGCAGACGAAGTTGGTGACTGGCTATCCACAGTGCGCGGCAGAACTGATGTAGTTGTTGAGACAACGCGCCCCATAGAACTGGTTAATCACTTTGCGCTTTTTGATAACGCGTCTAAGCAATGCGAGATGTTTGAAACAGTTGTGGCTGGCGAGCCAAACCGACATGTACAAAGACTCTTATCGAATGCAACTCAGATTCGAGGTCGTTCTGGCCACAACGGTGGTAAGAAGCCGAGACGTTTCTCACCGCCAACTCGGCCTGAGATTGTCGAACTTCTTGAAGACAAATCAATGTTGCCAGCAATTGTCTTTATTTTCAGCCGAGCCCAGTGCGAGGATGCAGTTCACTCTTGTATGAACGCCGGAATGGTCTTGACATCTCTCGAAGAGGAGATTCAGATACGCGAAATCGTTGAACGTCATTGCGAGAACCTCACTGCAGACGATAAAGACGCGCTTGAATATCACCACTTTATTGACGATGTGGCGAGTGGGATCTCTTGCCACCATGCCGGCATGATTCCCATGTTCAAAGAGGCTGTAGAAGAATGCTTCGTACAGGGACTAGTCAAGGTCGTATTTGCAACCGAGACTCTCGCCGTAGGCATCAACATGCCAGCGCGCGCGGTGGTAATTGAGAAGTTGACCAAATACACGGGTGAGCATCATCAGTTGTTAAAAGCATCCGAATTTACTCAATTAACTGGACGCGCAGGTCGTAGAGGACTCGATGACATTGGGCACGCAATCTCTCTGTGGAATCCTTTTGTCGACTTCGACCAAGTTGTTGGGCTTGCACTCAGCAGAAGTTTTCGGCTGTCGTCTGCATTCCGCCCAACTTTCAACATGGCTGTCAATATGGTTCGGAATCGCTCACTCGATGGCGCGCATCACATCTTGAATCTTTCGTTTGCACAGTTTCAGGCTGACAAAGATGTTGTAACGTCCGAAGCCTCCCTCGATGGTCGCAAGCGTGAACTAGTGCTTCTTGAGAAGGCTCTTGCGGAGAGAGATTTTGGTCAAGAGAACATTACTGCTTCTGACCAGATGGCCTCTTCTGTCGAGGCAGAGATTGCACTTCGTTCATTACGTCCAGGCGACATTGTGATGTTTGATGCATCGAATATCAGAGGCAGAGGATTGATAATCAGTACTGCTGCCCGACGCTCAGGCATTCGTCTTACTGTTGTTACACCGAGTCGCAAAATACTCGACGTAATGGCAAAAGATTTGCGCTCATTACCGTTGAAGGCTGGACATGCAGACTTACCTGTTCCTTTTGAACCAGCTCGAACTGAGTTCATACGTGAGTCCGCTGCGCGACTCGTGAAGGCAAAGATTAACGAGACAATGGGAAGAGCAATGCAGGAGCAGAATGGTCCGCGCGTTGTCGATTCACCTTTGTCGCACAAAAGCATTCGCAAGTTACGAAACGAAATCGAGCAGATGGAGAGTCGTGCAGGCACTCGCGCTGGTTCTGTCGGGTCGAGGTTCATGGATGTCGTGCACATGCTTGAAGAAATGAACTACATCTCACAGTGGACATTGACCGAAAAAGGCGAAATGCTGGCAGGCATATTTCATGAATCGGATCTATTGATTGTTGAAGTTATGAACAAGGGGTTGTTCGACAATTTGTCCGTCAATGACTTGGTGGCAGTGTTGTCAACGCTTGTGTACGAACCACGTGGAGGAGACTCTGGCGGTGCGCCACGTTGGCCAAACGAGCAAGTACGTCAAAGATTCAAGCGGATAGAACGTGTGAGCGAACAGGTACAAGACATTCAACGCCAGCGTGGACTTCATCAACACCGTGCACCGAACGGGGGATTGGCATTCGAAACTGCAGCATGGGCTAGCGGAAAACCATTGTCGAAAATTCTTGATCCGGATCTCACACCTGGAGACTTCGTACGCTCTATGCGTCAACTAATTGATCTTTTGCGACAGATTGTGACTACAACGTCGAATCCATCATTGCGAGACACTGCTGAATCTGCCACGCGCGCTCTTGATCGCGGGGTAGTGGCAGCCGCATCAGGAACATCGTCGCGATGATTACGCGTGGAGAACAGTGGGGCGTTCCGACAACACGGACTCACGCTGACATTGTTGTCAACGGAGATCGCGACCTTGCTTCACGTCCAAAGGACATACGTCTGATCGTGAAGGCAGGAGACATCGCTCGTAGTCTCGGTGACCCTGTCAACCCACTAATCGGCGCAGAGTGCATAGAAGTTCCCATAGATGCACTTCGGGTGAATATCTCTCTACGTGACGGGTCGAGTGTTTCCTTGCTCGCTTCTTCGCATGTGATGATCGGGCATTGGTTGCGTGGCCGTTTTGTCTGTGTGAACAACAGTGGGTTTATCGGAAAGAGAAATATCTCGCCTCGCGCTCATCCAAACGATGGATTCTTCGATGTCATGTCGTTGCAACCGTCTATGAGACTTCAGCAGCGTGTTCTTGCCCGTCATAGATCCGCACTTGGAACTCACGTGCCACATCCGCTTGTGGACAGTAGCCGTGCCAAAGAAATCGAGTACTCGTCAGTGTCCCGCTCCGAATCTCTCCGCATTGATGGACGCCGTATTCCTTCATGGAGTGCGGTGCGAATAGAAATTGTTCCCGATTACTGGAGACTGCTCGTCTAGCCCTCTACGGTGGGTGCATGAAATCTTGGATACTGAACGAATCGCCAGGCACCTATGTGTGGGGAGATATCGCCACACCTGAACCTCAAGACAACGAAGTGCGCATTCGTGTGGTGGCAAGTGCTCTTAATCACATGGATTTGTGGGTCACACGAGGAATGCCAAAACCTCCACTTCCGCACATTCCTGGTTGCGACGTTGCCGGCATAGTTGATGCCATCGGAAGCAAAGTGACTTCTGTTTCTGTTGGCGATGAAGTTGTTGTGAACCCCGGAGTGTCACCAGTTGAAGACATTGTGCGACTCGGTAACAATTCACCAATGGGACCTGGTTTCATGATTTGGGGTGAACATTGCCACGGTGGTCATGCAACGTTTGCTATTGCGCCTGACAGAAACGTACGCCCTCGGCCTTCAAGCAGAACATGGTTTGAAAGTGCTGCGTTCCCTCTGGCATATCTCACGGCTCTACGAATGTTGAACAGGGCACGACTTGCTGCGGGCGAGACAGTACTGATTGTTGGAATCGGATCAGGTGTATCAACAGCAGCATTAGCTCTCGCCAATTTCATGGGAGCACAAGCAATTGTTACCAGCAGAGACGCAGTAAAACGGGAACAAGCGTTACGCATGGGTGCCATATCTGCGATTGATTCAGCCGATGCCAAGTGGCCTGTGCAGGCAGATGTTGTCATTGAGAGCGTTGGGCCGGCCACCTGGGATAAGTCGGTGCGGTCACTGGCTCCAGGCGGACGAATGGTTGTGTGTGGTGGGACATCAGGTTCCGCAGCAGAGATCAACATTCCTCGTTTATTTTTCAAGCAGTATGAAATTATCGGTTCATCAATGGGTAGTTATGAAGAGTTCGATCAACTGTTGTCCATCGTAAATAACGGTTTACCAATAGCTGTTGACAATGTCTATCCACTACATGAATATGAAACAGCCTTGTCTCGTCTTGAGCGTGGTGAACAACTGGGAAAGATTGTTCTTGATCACGGAACACAATTGTGAAAATTTCAGAAGTTGAGGAACTAAAGACGCGCGCGTGCAATCTGATTGATTCGAACGCAGATGAACTCGTCAGAGTTAGTCATGAGATTCACGATCATCCGGAGCAGAACTACGAAGAAGTATTTGCCTCAGAACTTTTGACCAGATCAGCAAACGGTTTAGGCGTTCCCGTTGAATTGGGAGCCTTCGATTGCCCCACAGGTTTCTCGGGTGACGTCGGAACCGGACCAACTGTCTGCATCATGAGCGAGTACGACGCGTTGCCAGAAATTGGGCATGGCTGCGGACATAACATCATTGCCGCCGCTGGTCTTGGAGCTGCCCTAGCACTTGCGTCAATCGCAAAGGATTCCGGAGGCCGTGTTCGGTATATGGGAACACCAGCCGAAGAGGGTGGGGGTGGAAAAATCCTGATGGCACGCAACGGTGCGTTAACCGGTGTTGATCTAGCCATGATGGTTCACCCTGCAGATGCAGACTTAGCGACTATCGATGCCATCGCGCTACAACAGTTACTAGTCGAATACAGCGGACTGGAATCACATGCGGCGGCGGCTCCACATCTGGGTCGAAACGCGCTCGATGCAGCCGTCCTCGGGTACATGGCAGTAGCCACTTTGCGGCAACACATCTTGCCCACTGAACGCGTTCACGGAATCTTTCTGAAATCAGGAGACAAGCCAAACATTGTTCCTAGCGAAGCATCGACCGAATGGTACGTCAGATCTAACGATGTCACTTCTTTGGCCGCTCTGAAGCCGCGTGTTCTTGCGGCACTCGAATCCGGTGCTCATGCATGTGGTTGTTCGGTATCGCACGAATGGATTGGTGCCGCATACGCAGACATGGTGACAAACAACACCATGGGGACAATGTATGCGCACAATGCACTACGCCTTGGACGAACCGTCACTGATCCTCGGCAAGGCGGACACAGAGTTGTCGGAAGCACCGACATGGGAAATGTCAGCCATTTGGTGCCGTCAATTCACCCCATGATTGCGTCTGCTCCTTCTGGTACTTCGATACACACGAAGCAATTTGCACAGTTCGCACGCTCGCCTATGGCAGACAAGGCAGTACTCGATGGGGCGAAAGCCATGGCAATGACGGCCATTGATTACTGGACGTCTCCTGAACGCCAAGTCGCCGTTGCAGCTGAATTTGGCGCTGCCAACCCAGACAAGAATGTGCTCTAGCGGTATCCCTCGTAGCGCCCCACGTGACTCCTAGGCTCAGTTGCCGTGAGTGTTTATGTTCCCGAGGAATTTACAGATGCGGAATCAGACATTCTGCGTCGTTATTTTACAAATCTTGATCTTCCAGTTTTTGCGTTAGTCAACCTTCCTGAAGTTGTAAAGGGTGCCTTGTTTGCGCGTTACAGCCGTAGCCCTCGAAGCCTTCGTCGTTTGTTTCTCGACGAGTTCGTGAACGACTTGGAAATTGCTGGCGATCAAGCGGTCGACGCAACAGTCGGGGTAGACAGAGCTGAGACTCTGTATGAAAAAGTATTCGTTGAATACGGTGATGACTCTGTGGCGCAACTTGGCGGCGTGCACCTTGCCTGCGAGCAGGCTTCAAACATTTTGACCAAGATTCTCGAGTGGGGACGCTTAATGAGCTACCTCGAGCAAAGTACTCGTTACATCGCTTATGACGACAGACTCGGTGGGCGTTACCGCTACTACCGTGATCCGGACATTCTTGAAGGTCGATTTGGCACGCGTTACGTGGGCGATATGGACCGCATGTTCGATTCATACAGTCAGCTAGCCGAATTGGTTACCGATCATGTACGTGCGACTGTTGTCAAGGGGCCCAAGGACAGCGACTTTGTCTACCGACAGGCCACTCGCGCCAAGGCGCTAGATGCGGTGCGCGGGTTATTGCCAGCATCGTCATTGTCAAATGTCGGAATCTACGGAAGCGGACAGGGATACGAGCAGCTCCTACTTCGCATGCGAGCTCATCCGCTCCCAGAAGCGCGTTACTACGCAGACATGATGCTTGTAGAACTTCGCAAGGTAATTCCTTCATTTCTACGTCGCGTTGATGTTCCCGAACGTGGAGTGAAGTGGTCTGACTATCTTTCGACAAACACTGCGGCCATGACAGACATTGTTGACTCAATCATGGGTGACGTGATTGCAACAGATGTAGATGAGGTGACATTGATTGATTTTGATCCGGATGGCGAGAACAAGTTGGTTGCAGCTGCCTGCTACCAGTATTCACATTTGCCGGAATCTCAGATTCGCATGCGAGTAGAAGCAATGAGTGTTGAAGACAAGACCGATATTCTCAACGCATACATTGGTAACCGAGACAATCGTCGACATCGCCCAGGTAGGGCATTCGAAAGCATCGATTACCGTTTCGATGTCTTGTCTGACTACGGCGCATTCCGTGATATGCAGCGTCACCGCCTGTTAACAATCGAATGGCAACCGTTGACTCCGTACCACGGGTACACGCGTCCAGAACTTGTGGATGCAGCCGGGGGAGCAGAGATGTTTGATGAAGTCATGGCTCGCTCATCGTCGCTGTATGACGCTCTTGCTGCCGACCATCCGTATCAGGCCAGCTATGCGGTCTCAATGGCCTACAGAATCCGCTACGTAATGCAGTTCAATGCCCGTGAGGCGATGCATATGCTCGAACTGCGTTCAGGTCCACAAGGCCATCCTTCGTACCGCAGGGTGGCTCTGGAGATGCATAAACAGATCTCTGAGAAGGCCGGCCATCATGCCGTTGCCGCTGCGATGTCTCACATGACAACTGAAGTCCCAGAGCTGGAGCGGCTTGAGTCAGAGCGCCGTGCCGAGTCAAAGCGCACAACAAAAAGCTAGTAATCAGGCCCAGTGACAACCGTCACGGTCTGGTGGTATTTTTCTAGTATTCGCCTATTGGCACTGTTTTATGCCTAGTATCCCGCCGCAAGTCCTTGCACATATTATAGGAGCACATAGTGGCTAAGAAGAAGATTGAACCAGTAGAGATTGAACTGGAGATTGACCTCGATGGGGACGAAATCGACGACCTTGAGGAACTGGAACTTGATGAGCCTCTGATTGAGGACGATGAAGATGCTTTGCTTGACGACGATGAAGATGATGACGACTCCATGGGCGCCACCATCGTGCGTAAGCCAGGCGACGACGACGACGATGACGACGACATGGTTGCACCAGATGACGTAGAAGAAGACCTCTCAAAGATTCTGAAAGATCGCCTCGCCAGCGAAGACCTTCCAGCGGAAGAAGACGAAGTACCAGATAACGAAGAACGCTCAACTGGTGATGACGAACTGCAACCGAAGCGTGCTGATGAACTGCTGTGCAACAGTTGTTTCCTTCTCGTCCGCAAGAATGCACCAATGTGTCCCATCGGTGACGATGCGTGTCCTGTCTTTGTGAAGTGACACTGTGAACCTCTCAGCGTTTTCAAAAGATTGCGCACGTAAGTTCAACGAGATTCTCACGGCGCTTCAGAAACAGGCCCCATCAGCGAAGATGGTGGGGAAGTTCGCCGTAGACCAAGCTGTCAGAGAAGCTCGCAAGGTAGTCGATCGGCCGTCATCAAAAGACGATTCAACAAGTGCCTGATCATTCTATCTTTGTTCGTCATGCGGGGCTAGACGATGCTGCGATTCTCGCAAGTCATCAATCACTGTCAGAACAAGAGGCCACGCAGTACCGAGGTTCAGTATTGGCAACTTCGAAAGAGGTCGCCCAGACTGTCGCATTGGTAGCCGGAGTTGGCACAACGGTGATGGGCTCTTTAGTTGCCACCACTGGAAATGCAAACGATTGGTCAATTGATTCTGTGTTTGTTGAATCTGCCAGTAGAGACATCGGTATCGGCGACGCACTTCTTCTTGCATGCATACGTGAACTGCGAGAGTTGAACGCGACCTGGCTTCAATCAAGTGCTTTACCTGGCGATCGCGCGATGAAGAATCTTTTCGAACGACATGGTTTAGTCGCTCAGACAATCATTGTTGGGAAAAAGCTCTAACGGCCCTTCCACTGTGGTGCACGCTTTTCAATAAATGCAGTAAGTCCTTCTTTTGTGTCTTCAGATTTCAAGATGGGCGCAAACTCTTTGTTGGTCATCTCTATTAGCTCTTCGTCAGTTGAGTAGGCAGAAGCGAGAATCACACGACGACTCGCTGCCACTGCCATTGGAGCAGACAGTGCAATCTTTTCAGCAAGAACCATTGCAGCTTCAACTTGTTTGCCGGGCTCGACCACTTGATTAACCAACCCGAGCGCATAGGCGCGATCAACTGAGAGTGGATCACCTGTAAGAATTACTTCCATTGCGACTGCTCGCCCAATAGCGCGAGGAAGACGAAACAACCCACCTGCACCGGCAATAAGGTTTCGCTTTACTTCTGCAAGTCCAAATGATGATCGCGATGTTGCAATCACCATGTCAGAGGCCAGAACAATCTCACATCCACCTGCAGTTGCAAGTCCATCCACAGCAGCAATGATCGGCTTTACTCTGTCGCGATACACGTAGCCGGCGAAGCCGCCACGCTTGGTGCCGAGCGTTTGGCCACCAGTGCTGAGCGCCTTCAGGTCTGCGCCTGCACAAAAAACAGGTGACTTGTGGCCCTCAGTGTTTGCAGTGAGGACTCCGACCCACACCGTGTCGTCAGCCTCGAGACGGTCAATGGCCGCCTCCATGTCGGCTGCCAACTCATCGTTAACGGCATTGCGTGCATCAGGACGATTGAGTGTGATTAGCGCTACGTTTCCGCGCACTTCATATGTGACCAAGTTTGACATGCCTCCACCGTAGTGAGAAGCAGTGATGGTGGGGAAGTTGTGGCTATTCAGCCTGTTCAGCGGTAACTTCAGACGCACTGACAACAGGTGCTTCTACAACCTGATCAACTACAGGTTCAGGAGAAGATGAAGCAGGTTCAGATGACTCAGGAGTTGATGCAGCCACATCGGCAACAGGCTTCTTCGAATCGGCGTTCTGTGGCTTTGGACCACGACGCGGTTTATCAGCACCAGGCTTGCCGTCAGCTGACTTATTCAATTCTCCGGCGCGCTTATGAGGACCTTTGTCACCACGAGGAACCTGCAATGGACGAGGCGGACGAGCTTTCGGATCAACGGCAATGCCGAACAACGCTGCAATCTGCGGCATGAGTGGGCCGAGGCGAGTGACGGTCTTCGTGAGATCTTCAGAGATAACGGTAGGAACCGCTGCAGGAAGAACCTTGCCGTGGACAGGGGAGAACGCGGCTGCTTCCAACAGCGCAATCCATCGCTCCGATGGCGCATCTGTAGTGAGGCCAGCAACCGTTGCGGCGACAATTTGTGCAGCTAACGGAGCAGGAAATGGAACTCCAGCTTTGGGAGGTTGAGAAGACAAACGTAAAGCGCGAACGACACGACCAACTGAAGTTGCAGCAGCAACATCGTCAAGCCAATTCTTCGTCTCTGTCTCTTGGCGAATTACAAGACCTTGTTTCATCTTGGCAACGAGAGCGCGAGTCTCTTCGTCAATTGCAACGAGTTGGTCTGCGGTTACCACGATTGAACGAAGATCACGAAGATCGATGTCATGAATGATGGATTCAGCAGAGATTGCCTTGTCGCGCCATTCGGCTACACGCAAACGTGGCAACAACTGTTCTGCAATTTGCAACAGGCCTTCGGCAGGTACTTTTTCCTTGCCAGCAGCTACTGCTAGACGATTCTGCTCTTCAATAGCAGCGCGCACTGCTGGAACGCCTCCGTTAAGAACTGTCTCTGCAATTGTGCGATGAGCTTCTGGCAATTCAGCAAGGACTGCATCAACATTCACGCGTAAAGGACGAATGCGTTTCGCTTTTGGACGCTGTGGGAGTTCTGGTGGTGCATCAAAGAATTGACGACGAGGACGATCTGGACGACCGTCTGCACCTTCTTTACGATCTCCACGTGCACGATCACCGTCTTTACGTTCTCCGCGTGGCTTGTCTCCGTCTTTACGCTCGCGACGAGGACCTTTACGATCATCGCCACCGCGTGAACCCTTTTTTGCAAGCTGCTGAGTAACAGGCTCAAAGGCCTTAGTCGACGGAAGAATTTCAAGAAGACCTGTACGCACGTTCTTGGCTTTAGGCGGTGTAATCGACAAGACGCGGCTGCCATCAAGGTCTGTCTCAACGTCTGCGCGCATTATGTCGTTGACATTTGCTCCGGCAGGGACGACTGAGTCGACAACTTCACCACGAGGCTCACGTGCGCCGGCGGCGCGCCATGTCCAAGTGCCATCTGGGCGTTTGCTGGTGAGTTCGATCTCGATACGACGTGACATAGGCATCTACGGTATCTCGGAAAACGCCACGACCATCAGGGGACAAGGATCTAGTTGCTACCGTTGCGCATGCCTATCTACGCACTCGGTGATCAAACTCCATCTATCCACCCAACGGCCTATGTACATCCAGACGCTGTCATCATCGGATCGGTCACTATTGGAGCTCAAAGTTCTGTTTGGGCTTGCGCCGTCCTTCGCGGCGATGACGGAGCGATTGTCATCGGTGAACGAACCAGCATCCAGGACGGAACTGTTGTTCATACGACTCCTATGGACCATACGACGGTGGGGGATGACTGCGTGGTCGGTCACCTTGTGCACCTAGAGGGGTGCATCATCAAGAACGGATCTCAGGTCTCATCTGGTGCGATTGTCCTTCACAGAGCAGTTGTCGGATCCGGTGCAATTGTTGCGGCTAACTCGGTTGTCTTGAATGACACAGTTGTTCCAGAAGGCGCCCTCGCAGTGGGCGCACCAGCCACAATCAAAGAAGGTCGAGCACGAAAAGCCGATATCGAGATGGCAGTCATGGCGTATTTGCACAAGGGTCAGCGCTTCAGAGAACAGCTACGTCGCATTGACTGATAATCCCGGACCAACATGGTCGATGCTTGATTTCCTTGTTTCAGCATCTGAATCTGAATTGCTTTCAGACTTACTGTGGAGCCTCGGAGTAGTAGCCGTAGAAGAACGAGAAGCCACAGATGGCTTCGTAACATTGCGCACCAGCCTTGGAGATGATCACTCATTTACTCGTGAACTCGTTACGTCAAAGTTTCCAAACGTCATTGTCTCAACCACTCAAGTGGAAAGAAGTGTCGCAGACACTTGGAGAGCCCATGCAGTACCAACATGGGTGAATGAGAATGTCGTCCTGTGCCCAGCCTGGATTGAAGCACCAGAAGCGGCACACGTGATTCGTATCGAACCTGCAGACACATTCGGGTTGGGAAATCACACGACAACAGTTTTGGCATTACGACTTGGGCTTGCGCATTGCGAACGGAATGCTCGGGTGTTTGATTTCGGTTGTGGGTCTGGCGTTCTGGCGATTGCGGTTACAAAGATTCTTCAGTGTGAAAGTTACGTATTTGATATTGCTCACAACGCCCAAGAAGTGGTTCGCGTCAATGATGAATTGAATGGAGTTCGAACAACGTGGCGAGGTGATGTTGTGGGTTTGAATGCTGATCTGGTTTTCGCAAATATTCTTGCCCCGGTACTTGCCGCCGAGTCCACAACCATAAAGAATTCAATTCACGAATCTGGAATGATTGTCCTGAGTGGCATGCGTGAAGAACAAGTCGAGAGCGTGTTGCTCTCATATAAAGAGTGCGTGGAACTTGATCGGGAGATTAGCGACGGATGGGCCGCAGTAATTCTGCGGAAGTC
>Ga0208597_1000021_pt1 | contig 52956 bp, 46 predicted proteins | sample LakMenEpi05May12_FD_150673 | JGI IMG/M metagenome (GOLD analysis project Ga0208597, IMG submission 150673) | Freshwater microbial communities from Lake Mendota, WI - 05MAY2012 deep hole epilimnion (SPAdes) | ecosystem: Environmental > Aquatic > Freshwater > Lake > Epilimnion/Euphotic zone ...
GCGCCTACTATTTTCCAGAGAACGAATATACAAATCCCGCCACAACATTTCGGCCAAAAACTTCATATTGGTTCCAACGCTGGTACCTATTATCAAGTATATTGTTTAACTGTAACCAAAATTTAGCAGATTTTACAACCGAAAAGGTTGCACCCAACGAAAAGTCGGCAGCGGCGGGGAGTTTTTTGGTGGCCATTTGTGCATCCATGGCTTGTGCCCCATCCCATGCATAAAGCGTGGATGTAAATGAAAGTTTATTAGAAAATTTCCAATGTAAAGATCCATTTAATTCAAGTGGTAGTAATCCCCATGCTTCATTTTGAACCGTTAAGCCAGAAAACTTTTTATAGGTGATTCCTCCTAATACATTTAATTTATCCTGTAAAGTATAACTAACATTTGCCTTTAATTGTACTGCACGCATAGTTGGTTCAAAAAACACTTTAAACAATCTTCCATCCGTAAATGCATTGGTAAATAGCGCTTGATTTTCATATGCTACTAATGAAAGGGTTGCACCATAGGTAAAATGATCCCCTACTGGAAGTTTAACGCCTAAAAACTGCTCTGTAATTTTGGTGTTTGCAAAATCATTAGGTATGCGAACCCAAGGATTAAAAGCAGCCAATGAACGTAAATTATTTTTTTCAAAATGACCTGCCCAACCCAGTTCTATTCGTAATCCATTATTTGGAAGTATGGCTACACCAGTTACTTGTGGTAAAACCGCATAAGTTCCATTGTTGATAGTAGGCGCCGCGCCTAAATGTACCTGGAACTTATTGGTTATCCAACTAAATGTACTTGGCATCGAAAATAAATTATTGACAATGGTTAGGTTACTTGGAATGGTTGGTAAAACGGTATTAGAAAAACTAGCAGTTGGTTGTACTGAAATTTTAAAATCGGTACCTAAATTTTTTGAAACGGGCGCTGCTATACTGGTTTCAAATTCTCTTTCATCTACACCCGATTGTAAATAATCAAACGAAATCGTAGGTGTATAATGAATTCCAAAAAAAGCATCTGTTTTATTGGCTAAGTGCACCGTTAATCCGGCACTATTGTATTTATTTAAAATATTGTCTTTGGTATAAGGAATGCTAGCAGGTCTAAAGCCATATGCATAGCGCGTGGTAGATCCTGTTGTAAACTTGACACTTAAATCATGGGCTTCCCCTATTTGATGGGCGCTAATAATGGAGAAATTGACATCGGTAAATTCTTGTGCAAATAAAGGACCTTTCATTTTTTTTACCCCGCCGCCAATATAGGTGTTATTTTTAACCCCATCTCCTATATTAAATCCAGCTTCTGCCAAAATAGTATTTAAATTTCCGAGTCCTACTTTTAAAAAATGATTTTGTTTGGTTGCCTTTATTGTATCTGCAACATATGCAAGTGGCGTAACAGCAACTGCTTGATAACCAAAACTAATATTTTGTGAAGGCACCATATACTGCATGGTTACCTTGCTATTGTCAACAAATGGAGTGGCTGCCAAAAAATTGATTTTTGATTGCGGCCTTAAACTTGGCTTAAAAGCCGAAGTAATCGTTACCACTTTTGCCGTATCTGCCACATTTTTTGAAGTCACTTGTGCACTGATTTGCGTTACACAAAAAACCGTCATATATAAAAGGAATCCAAGTTTATTCATCTGTGTAGATTTTATTTTTTTACTTTATCAGCGTTTACTTGTGTTAATTTTTCTTGTGCTTCTTTTTTCAAATCCGCAAAAGTAGCATTGGCAATTATACTTTGATAGGTTGCTTCTGCGTTAAAATAATCAAGTTGCTTATGATAAATATCGCCAAGTAATAAATAGGATTTTGTAACCCAGTATTCATAAGAACCCCAACCCTTAATTTGCTCGAAAGCAACTTTTTCCGATTCCTCTAGCTTATTTTGCTCAAATAATATTTTAGCAAGTTGGTATTTGGCTTCTGCGCTAAATTCTGATTTGCCAGATGCAATTACTTCTTTGTAATAGATTACCGCTGTATCAAGTGATACAGATAGTTGCTTTGATTTTGCCATTACAAAATTGGCCATCACTTTATCATCAGAAGCCGCACCAGACATCTCCAAAATTTGCATGGCTGCTGGAAGTGCATCTTCCCAATTAGATTGTTTGGTAGCACTCCTAATTAATCCGCGTACCGCTTCTTTTTTAATGGCTTCGTCGATAGCCATTGCATCTAACTGTTTATAATAACTAGTTGCTTTTGTATAATCGCGTAGTTCAAAATAATAAGCCCTTGCAAGGTGTAATACTGCATCAGTGGCAAATTTATTGGGGGCTTTAGAAGCGATGAAAGAAAGGTATTTAACAGCGCTTACTGTATTTTTTTCAGACTCATAAATAGAAGCCATGATATCGTGCGCCTCTAACAAATGAGCTCCATTTGGGAATTTATCAATGTAGGCACTCATTCCATTTTTTGTACCCGCAAAATCTTTTTGCTCGTAACGCAGAAGCGCCGCCTGATAGGTTAATGAATCTGCTTCTGTTTCAGATAAAGCTTTTCCATTAGATTCCATAAAGGCTATAAAATCCTGCGGCTTTTGGTTTTCTACAAATATGTTTCTGATATATTCAATAGACGACTCAGATTCTTCGGTGTTTGGAAACTTAGCAAGTAAACTTTTAAATGTAGCTAGCGCCTCGTCGTTTTTATCAATATTAAAATAAGCTACGCCGAGTTTTAAATAAGCAGCCGGATGCCAAGCAGCAAGCGGAACACTTGAGGTAATTTGCTGCAATGGAGCAACAGCGAGTGCAAAGGATTCGGATGCTAAATAGGTGTTGGCCATTTCCATATACACATCACCAATAAGTCCCGAATTTGGATATTGCTTTACAAATTTTTGAAGGAGCTCTAATTTTTCTGACGTTTTATTGGAAGCGCCTAAAATGATAGACTTTTGAAAATAGGCATAATCCGCTGCGTCATAATTACGGTCAATGACTTGATTGTAGAGTGCCATTGCCTTTGTAAAATCTTTTGTCATAAAAAAGCAATCGGCTTTTTTAATGACTAGATCCTGAAAAATAGACGATCCCATTTTTACGGTAGCCGACGCTTTTTCAAAACTAATGATAGCATCGGAATACTGTTGTAATTGCATTTGAGCAAACCCTAGGTTGTAATATGCATTGCTCAAATTCACTTCGGCATTAACAACAGGAGCTAACAAATACTTTTGTAAATAAGCAACCCCTTGGTTATACTGACCTTTTCTAAATTGCATTTCAGACTTCCAAAAATTAGCCAATACCGCTACATCCTGGTTATTGGGTGCCGTAAGCAAATGATCTAGTAGGCTATCTGCTGCATCAATAAACTGATCATTGATAAGTTCTACGGCTCTTCCATAAAGTAAGGACGGGTATGCTTTTTGAGCCAGGGCCGATGGATTTTTAATACCAGCATACAACTTGAGACCTTCTTTAAAATTACTGGTTCGGGCAAGGGTATTAACGAGTAAATCAGTGGCTTCCTGGGTAAAGGTTGAGCGCGGATATTGTTTTAGAAATTCTTGAAACCCTTTTAATGCTTCATTGGTAAGCCCCTCCTCAAAAGACAGTTTAGCTACAGAAAAACTGGCCACTTCTTTTTGTACTTTATTGCTGTTGTTTTCGGCACAAAAAATAAATGCATTACGCGCATTTGCCTTATCTCCTATTTCCAAATAGGCTTTGGCCAAAAGATACATGCTATTTTGAGACAAGGAGTCTTTTCCGGTAGTGAGCTTCTTAAAACCTTCAATGGCGTTGTTCCATTTTTTTTGCTCAAAATAACAAAATGATAATTCATACACATCTTCGCTTGAAGGCGTTTTAGTGCTAGCAACGTACTTTTCTAGGTACGGCAATGCTGCAGTAAAATCATTTTTTGCAAAAAGCAATCTACCAACAAGTTGCTGTAAAGGTTTTTCATAGTACTGATTACCAGATTTTAAAGCATCTAATGCCGTAGACAAAGCTTTTTCGGCGTTTCCCGTAAAATAATAGATCTGTGCATTGTAAAAAGGAATGAGTTTATCATATGCAGCCGCCGCTTTAGCAATTTCAAAACAACTAAGTGCTACCGGATAATTTTTTTCTTTGAATGCAATAAAGCCATAGTAATAATTGGCATCCACATAATATAAGTCACCCACCGTTTGTCTAACAGCATCGAGTGGTTGTTTCGCTTTTTCAAATTGTCCTAAACTAAAATAGAGATACCCTAATAAATACTTTACTTCGCCTATTTGCGCATTGTTAAGATTGGCCAGTTTTGCTGTTTCCAAATAGGCTAAACTTTGCGCGGGATTGTTATTTCTAAAATAATAAATACCTACATAATAGGTCATCATTTGACGAAAGGCAGGATCTACGGCTGCTTTAATAAAATCACTGGCCTCCTCTACAATTCCTTTTTCATCTAATTGTAATCCACTCACTAATAAATAAAAATCAACCTTTTCTTTTACAGAACTATTGTTCTGATACATAGAAGTGCGCTTGAGTTCTTTGGCTAATTGAAAACTGCTCATATACGCCCTCTCCGAAACAAAAGTTTGCAACTCACGCATACTAGCATCCATTGAACTCGGCAAAACTGGAGTTTGCGCCAAACCTATTTGTGCTAGCATAAAAAAGAATACCGATAAAATTGAAGTGTGTAGTTTCATATGTATGATAGCCTTTTTTACAAAGGTTTATATTTCTTTCTTAATAAAAAGCGAAAACCATTTTAAAGGTAGCATTACCACTCCGTAAGGCCCTTTCTTGTGGGCATTTGTGGAAAAACAGATAGATGCCGTAAGTTTGTCAACAAAAGCAGGGGAAACTATGTACGAGCATCATACAAACATTCGAGTTAGATACGCAGAAACCGATCAAATGGACGTGGTATATTATGGTAATTATGCCCAGTATTTTGAAGTAGGTCGTGTAGAGGCCATGCGTGCCATTGGGCTTTCTTACAAAGAAATTGAAAAAATGGGGATTCATATGCCCGTAGTAACGATGGAAACCAAATACATTAGACCTGCCCACTACGACGATTTGTTAACGGTAAAAACAACAGTGCCTCAGCTTCCACACGAACATCAAATCAAGTTTATTACCGAGGTATTCAACGAATCGGGCAAGTTACTTACGCAGGGTAAAGTTGTCCTCTATTTTATTGATGCCGCCACTGGTAAGCGGGCCATCATACCTGAAAGCCTTAAAGAAAAGTTAGCGCCGTTTTTTATAACTCAATAATTGCGACAAGTCATTACTGATACATGTTATAAATGAGGTATTGAATTTTCCAGCCTTCTTTTAATTTAACAAATTGAAAGCTATCAATGCCTTTATGTGAGAACTGTCCATTGCGGTGAAAGGTATAGGGTGCCCACGCGGAGGCAAGTTCACGGTCTATATAAATAATTTCATCAAAAGAACGCTCGTCAAGTGCGCCTGATTGCTGCTTTCCAATACTAGCAACAAAATCAGCTACCCTGCTAGTTCTTACGATCACCGAATCTTTTTGGTTTTGTATCACATGCATAATGGCGCCTGGCGCAAAACATGATTTCAATAATACTGTGTCTACCGTAATCATGGCTTTAAATGTTTGCTTGATCACATTTTTAACGGCCTCTTTTTCGGCATCGTTGTTAGGCGCTGCATTTGATGGTGGTGTTGATTGTGCCAATGCTTCTATTGCGATCAAGCACACAAACGATAGCACCAAAAATAGATGTTTCATAAAATGTACGATTATATTTATACGCGGTAAGTATCTTCTTTCCAATTAGTAATAGACTGTTTGATTTGTTTACCAGGTAAATTTTCTTCGGCAGCTTTTTGTGCAAGAGTGGCAAACTCATCGTCGGAGGCAAAACGAAGTGCTACTATTTGACCAATACGCAAACTAGCTGGGAGTAATTTTCCGGTTAGTACAAAATGTCTTAAGTTTTCTTCGGCTCTGATGGCTCTATCCTGTGCTTTTAAAGCAAACATGCGAACAAAAACAAAAAAACATAAAAATATAAAGCCCGCAACACTTAATAAGGTTGCGCTATAAACTGCGGCTCCATCGGCATGTGCCAAATTAACAAAGCTGCCAATCCAAAAAGCTAAAATGGCAAAAAAGGTAACTCCGTGCCAACCGGCTACCAACCTACTGTGGTTACTAAAATTTTGTGTTTTCATAGAGTGCAATATATTTATATTTGCCTGTTTGTGCTTACTATATTTACTTCGCACTAAATTTAAGGCCCAGCCATGGAAAAAGTGTTTGCATCCATCATCACTATTGGAGACGAATTATTGATTGGTCAAGTGATTGACACCAATAGTGCTTGGATTGCCCAGGAACTAAACAAAGCGGGCGTTACCATTAAAAACAGAGTGGCGGTTGGTGATGTTTGGGAAGATATTTGGGCTGCATTAGACGCAGAAAGCAAGAAAGCCTCTATCGTGCTTTTAACCGGCGGTTTAGGCCCCACATCAGATGATATTACAAAACCTTTATTGTGTGAATATTTTGGCGGGAAAATGGTGTTAGATGCCGCAACACTAGCGCATGTTACAGATATTTTTAAGCGCATTTTAAAGCGCCCCATGATTGAGCGTAATGCCAAACAAGCAGAGGTTCCAGATTGTTGCACGGTTTTATTAAATGAGCGCGGAACCGCGCCTGGTATGCTTTTTGAAAAGGATGGTGTCATTTTTGTATCCATGCCTGGTGTACCCCACGAAATGAAATGGATCATGGAACATCATGTAATTCCAATGATTCCAAAGCGTTTTAAAACAGGCTTGATTAAACACAAAACATTATTAACGGCCGGCATTGGTGAATCATTTTTAGCAGAAATGATTAAAGAAAATGAAGCTGCCCTACCAAGTCATATTAAACTTGCATACCTCCCAAATTATGGTATGGTTCGTTTGCGTTTAACGATATCAGGTGATCCTCAAAATGAAGTGGGGTTAGACAAAGAATTAGAGACCCATTTTGAAAATTTAGCCACCGCCGTTAAGGACTATTTGGTGGTGAAAGAAGATATTCCAATGGCAGAAGTGGTGGGTCAACTCCTATTAAACCAGCACAAAACCCTCGCAACCGCCGAAAGTTGCACGGGTGGGTATATCGCCCATTTATTAACGGCTAAAGCCGGCGCATCGGCCTATTTTAAGGGATCAGTGGTGAGTTATGCCAATGAAATCAAAGGCGATTTACTAGATGTTTCTAAGGAAACCATGGAAACCGTGGGTGTGGTAAGTGAAGAATGTGTACGAAAAATGGCTATTTCGGCCCGAAAACTGCTTAAAACAGACTATTCTGTGGCAGTTAGTGGCATTATGGGACCTGGAGGCGAAACCCCCGAAAAGCCCGTAGGAATGGTTTGGATGGCCGTAGCATCGGAAAACGAAGTTCGTGCACAGGTATTCCACTTTAGATTTGACCGCAAGCGTAATATTGAATTAACCGCCAATAGCGCCCTAAATATGCTCCGACTTCTAATTGTGGATAAGAGTTAATCCTATTTTAAGCGCATAACGTACTTTTGTACTGTCGAAAAACGGCTAGCAGTCTATGGCAATTGTTGATTTAGTGATGCCCAAATTGGGCGAAAGTATTATGGAGGCCACCATTTTAAAATGGAACAAGCAAATTGGAGACAATATTGCCGTGGACGAAACCGTACTTGAAATTGCTACAGACAAAGTAGACACAGAGGTTCCTGCCCCATTTGCAGGTAAATTAGTTGAAATTTGTTTTCAGGTAAATGATGTGGCGCCCATTGGAAGTGTGCTTGCGAAAATTGAAATTGCCGGCGAAAATAATGCTGTAGTAAATACAATTGTTGAGACGCCTGCTCCTCCAGCAGCTGCTCCAGCACCCACTCGGGAAGAAATAGAATCAATTCCATACGTTCCTGCGGCTCCTGTAAATACGGCACCACAAGAAACAGGAAATACAGAAACTCGTTTTTACTCACCGCTTGTTTTAAACATTGCACAAAGTGAAGGCGTAAGTTTTAGTGATTTAGAAAAAATACCTGGCACTGGATCTGGTGGTAGGGTTTCAAAAAAAGATATTTTAAACTGGGTGGCAGCTAAAAAATCTGGAACAACGGCAAATGTTGTTTCGACAGCAGTTGCAGCTTCGACTCCAACTCCAGCTGCTTCAACTTCAGCTACTCAAGTTGCGCCAACTACTTCTGCTTCAACCTCAGCGGCTAGCAGCCCTGCAGGTGTTGTATTAAGTGGCGCTTCAGAAATTATTGAAATGGACCGCATGCGCAAACTGATTGCCAAGCATATGGTAGACAGTGTGCAAACAAGTCCGCACGTAACAAGCTTTTCTGAAGCTGACGTAACTAATTTAGTGCAGTGGAGAAATAACAATAAAGCCACTTTTGAAAAAAGAGAAGGCACCAAATTAACATTCACACCGCTTATTGTAGAATGTTTGGTAGCTGCTATGAAAAAGTTTCCGCTTATTAATTCAAGTTTAGACGGAGATAAAATTATTATCAAAAAGGATTTTAATATTGGAATGGCTACTGCACTTCCGAATGGTAACTTAATTGTTCCAGTTATTAAGGGTGCAGATCAACTTAATTTAGTTGGCTTAAGTAAGTCTATTAATAGTTTAGCGGATGCTGCTCGTAACAATAAATTAAAACCTGACGATACACAAAACGGCACATTTACTTTTACTAATGTGGGTACTTTTGGAAGCTTGATGGGTACACCTATTATCAATCAACCACAGGTAGCTATTATTGCAGTGGGTGCCATTAAAAAACGCGTGGCCGTTATTGAAACACCAAGTGGAGATAGCATGGCCATCAGACACATGATGTACCTATCCCTTAGTTACGATCACCGCATTATTGATGGCAGTGTTGGTGCTAGCTTCTTAACAGAAGTAGCGAACCAACTAGAAGCATGGGACCCAAATAGAACGGCATAAGCCATTCTATTTTAATCCCCAATCTCTTCCTTTCATAGTTGCTGGAACACCACTACTAATCCACGGTGCTGGCTTCTCTCCTTTTAATAAATAATCAAAGAATTGTTGTTCTCTAATTTGAATATCTTTTCTATTTTTTCGCTCCACTAAATTGTGTGCTTCATTGTTATAGTTTAACATCCAAACTTTTTTACCTAAACGGCGCAGTGCTGTATAAAACTCAATCCCCTGATACCAAGGCACAGCATCATCTGCATCATTGGCCATTATAACAAGTGGCGTAGTCACTTGAGGTAAATGAAATAAGGGAGAATTTTCGATGTATAAATTTGGTTTCTCCCATAAGGTTGCACCAATTCTACTTTGCGTTTTTTCATATTGGAATTGACGGTTCATACCTGGCCCCCAACGTATACCACCGTAAGCACTTGTCATATTTACAACCGGTGCACCAGCCCATGCTGCAGCATATAAATTGGTTCTAGTAATTAAATGTGCAATTTGATAACCTCCCCAGCTTTGACCTTGAAGTCCAATTTTGGTGCTATCAATATATCCTTGTTTTACAACAGCGCGCGTTCCACTTAAAATATAATCATATGCACCTTGGCCTGGATATCCTTTTTTATACCAGATATCTGGCACGAGCACCACATACCCTCGGCTTACAAAAAATGAAATATTTAAACGAGAAGCCGTTGGAGTTGGCGGAACATAATTGTACAAGGTTTGATTATTGCGTTCGTAGAAATAAACAATCATTGGATACTTTTTAGTAGCATCAAAATTTTCAGGCTTGTATAAAATACCTTCTGTTAATTTACCTGTATATGCTTTCCAAGTAAATAACTCGGCAGTACCCCAATTATATTCATTTTGTTGTGGATTGGTAGCAGCCAATTGATTGGCAGCGCCACCATTTACACTAGAAGTAAATAATGTTGGAGATTGTACATAGGTTTCTTTAGCATAGAGTAATGCATCTGCCTCTTTTGCTTTTTGCACAAGTGGGCTAAGTGCTACTTTTTCTTTGAATAAAATTTTAAGGGTATTATTACCATATACCAGTGTTGCAAGACCTGCTGTTTTATCTTTTTCATCAAAAACACGAAGCAGTAATTGCTGTCCGTTTTTTACAAACTTTTCATCGCGGTCTGTAGCGATATAACGGTAAGAAATTTTATTTGCACGACCAGATGTTAAGCAAATAGATTTTTGTAGACCAAGTGGATCTACCTGCCAAATATCATACCTATCATAGAGTAATACGTACTTGTCATTTTCGGTCCAGCGCATAAGTCCGTAAGCGTTTGGATCATCAGGTACATCGTTTTCTTCGTCATAAAGTGCAGTTGAAATATCTTTTGCGATTTGATTGGTTACACCCGTTGCATGGTTATACACAAAATATTTTTTAGCAGGCTCATCGTAATAGAGGAGTAAATTACCTGAAACGCTTGGCTGCACATTACCAGATTTTAAATTGGCTTTAATGAGTTTCGAAGATCCGTCTAATGGATTAATGCTATACACATCATTGATGGTATAGCCCTGCCACTGAGATGCAATTCTTTTGCCTTCATCGGTGGCTGCATAAAACACAGAACCGTCGCCATCATTTGTTTGCACCACATTTCTAAATGTAGTAGAGCCAAGTGGCACAACACTATTAGTAGTAAAATCATATCTAGCAGTGTACGCTCTTCTTAATTCAGATTCTGCAGATCTCAACTGCATCGGCATAATTTGATCATCATTGTAATGCCATACATCTACGCTCACACGGTCAAACTCTGGCAAACTCGTATCTTTTAATGGCCATAACGGAGCGGTTCCAAAAAACAGTTGAGCCCCTGATTTACTAAAACTAACCGCTTGGTTTTCGCTTATGATATGCCCTGCTGGAACTCCTTTAGAAAATTGACCCGCAATAGCTACCGCCGAATCCTGACCATCCTTAAAATAATATAACTGATAAAATTTACGCACTGCTTTTGCAGCACTATCTCTTTCGGCAACAAAGGCTAATTGCTTACCTGCTTCGTCAAGTCTAAAGAGTTTAGCGTCATTAAACTTTGTTAAAATAGTTGAAGCCTTCATACTGGATAAATCAACCTTAACAATGGTTGCCGCAGAACCAGCCAACCCATTTTTCTTTGTTTTTTTAAGTACCAGTGTCGTGCCTTTTTTATTAAAATAAAAATCACTCACCAATTGATATTTCGTTTCTGTGCCGGTATTAAAGTTCATTAGTACAAGCGTTGTTCCTTCTTCCACATTTTCTTCTGCTACCTTAGGTTGTTGTGCTGGTGTTTGTAAAACAGACATTCCTTTTACAGACGCACTCGTTGCTTTTAAACGAATACTATCTGCTGCACGCACCAAACTATCTGCCATCGCAAACATAGATTTGATTTTAGCAGCAGAATCAAGTGATGCTCTTAATTTAGGCGCATCTACCGGTTCTTTATCTAATAAATAAGCAAGCCATCCGCCAGCATCGTCGGGTAATTTAAAGGATTTTAAACGAGGTGTTTTATGAACAGATTTGTCACCCAGTTTTACCACCCCTAAACTATCTTTAGGCATTTCGTCGGGGCGCTTCTTTTTAATTTTTGCATCACGCGTTTGCGCAAAAGTTGGCTTGATACGAAATACGGCGTACTTACTATCTTCCGACAAAACAACGCCCGCCCCTCTAGGAATAACGAGTTTGTAATCCCCTTGTAACGACTGCACCACCAATACCCCATCTCCTTCTTGTGGATTTATAGCATACGCAACATACTTGCCGTCATTACTAATGGCACGATCTGCAATAGACTGCCAATTGTCATACACGCTGTGGTCTAAAGGTTTTTTTTGAGCCTTTACAGCTACTGCAATAAAAAGTAGAAATAAGATAGAAATGTAACGCATAAAAAAAGCATTCAATAGTTTCAAAATGTATAGCAATTTAATGTGTGATTGAGCACAAATGCCGAATTGCCAATAGCCGTATTCTACATTTTATACCCATAAATGAACAAAAAGAGGGTTCATTGGTAAATAAGGGTTACTAGAGCCTTAATTTTCTTTAACTTTCTTAAATAATCCTTTTTATGAAAAAAATAATGACCTCCCTGGCGCTTGCATGTTTCTCTTTAGTTAGCATCAACGCGCAAAAAGCAACCGTTCAAAAATTATGGGCTACCGACACCATTTTAAAAGTACCAGAATCTGTACTCGTAGATGACAAAGAAAACTGCTTATGGGTTTCAAATATTGACGGCGCTTCTAATGGTAAAGACGGAAAGGGAAGCATTAGTAAATTATCAAAAACAGGTGCTTCTGTAAATTTAGACTGGGTTACCGGATTAAATGCACCCAAAGGGATGGCCAAATACAAACAAGAACTGTATGTTGCAGATTTAACAGAGCTTGTAGTTATTGATATAAAAAAAGCCACGATCATTAAAAGGATTCCAGTAGAAGGATCAGTTTTTTTAAATGATGTGACTGTCAATAAAAATGGCGCTGTTTTTGTATCAGATAGCAGAACCGGAAAAGTGCACCGCATCGAAAATGGCATCGTAAGTATAGAAGTAGAAAACCTGCAAGGGCCTAATGGACTTTTAAGCATCGAAGACCAATTACTCATTTTAGATAGAGGCTCATTACTATCTGTAACACCTGGTGGTGCTATTTCAAAAATCATGGATGGTATGGACCCAAGCACCGACGGTATCGAAAGAGTGGCCCCTAATCAGTACATTGTAAGTTGCTGGAATGGCATTGTTTATTACATTGTAGCAGGCGCGCAAAAAATAACTTTATTTGACACCAGATCAGAAAAAATAAACAGCGCAGACATTGGCTACGACGCAAAAAAGAAAATCATTTACGTGCCCACGTTTATGAAAAATTCGGTGGTGGCTTATCAGTTGCAAATTCAATAAGCAAAGAGCGGCATGCGATTTAAATATTTATTTAATGTAATGGTGTTCGGCGTTTTTTGCGCGGCCGCGGCCGCGCAAAAATCCCAAGTTCAGCGGGCCAAAAATGTACTCATTATTTACAGTGATGATCAAAGTTTTGCAACCATACATGCACTGGGCAACAAGCAAATTAAAACACCCAACCTAGATAAACTAGTAGCAAGGGGTCTTACATTCACGCAGGCACACGTGATGGGCGGGCACCAAGGTGCAGTATGTATTCCTAGCAGGGTAATGCTATTAACAGGCAGGTACGTGAACAGGCTCCCTGGCGATGGCGGCAAAATACCGGATAGTTTAACCGGACTTCCCGAAATACTTCAAACAAAAGGCTACACTACTTTTCATACCGGCAAATGGCATTCAGACAAAGCGTCGCACCACCGTTTTTTTAATGATGGCGGCCATATATTTTTTGGTGGTATGCACTTCGAAAATAATGGAGGTCAGTTTCATCCAACCGTGAATCATTTTGACCCTACTGGCGTGTATGACCCAAAAAACAGTTGGAAGAGCGATACGTTTAGTACCGAACTATATGCAGGAACTGCCATCCAGTTTTTAAGCAGCAAAAAAGCAAAAGAGCAGCCGTTTTTTTGTTATGTCGCACTCACTTCACCGCATGACCCACGCACACCTCCTACTAAATATGAAGCCTGGTACAACCCCGACACCATTACCCTCCCACCCAATTTTTTACCGCAACATCCCTTTGACAATGGCGATTTAGCGGTAAGAGATGAAATGCTACTTCCCCACCCCCGAACGCCAGATGCCGTAAAAAAAGAAATAGCACATTACTATGGTATGGTATCTGAATTAGACGCACAATTAGGGCGTATTTTAGCTGCACTTGACGCTTCCGGACTTACAAATGAAACACTGATTGTTTTTGCTGGCGATAACGGACTCGCAGTTGGGCAGCACGGCTTACTCGGCAAACAAAATTTATACGAACATAGTATACGTGTACCCCTTATTATGGCAGGACCCGGCATACCGGTCAATAAAAAAAATAATGGGTTTACCTATTTAAGTGATATCAACCCCACGATCTATGAATACCTAAATATTCAAAAACCAGCTAGCGTAGAAGCAGTAAGCCTTATGCCGAGTATTAAAAATCCGGGGGTAAATATCAGAACGCAAATTTATAATGTGTACGGACATTGGAGCCGAAGTATCAAAACCAGTGATGGTTTCAAACTCATTGTATACAATGTTAAAGGGGTACTCACCACACAATTATTTGATTTAAACAAAGACCCTTTCGAAATAAATAATTTAGCAGCAGATCCAGCCATGCAAATTAAAATTGCAAGCATGCGTGCAGCTTTAAAAAAAGAAATGCTAGAAAAGCATGACAATTTAAATATTGATTTACCAGATTGGGGACGACTACCCAACCAAAAAAGTTTTGGGAGCTAAAATAAATCCTATGAAAAAACAATTTTCGTTTTTATGTATATTATTACTCGTTTGTAGTAGTCTAATACAAGCTCAAAAAAGCAGTAATAAGCCACCCAATATTATTGTCATTTTTTCGGACGACCATACCCAGCAAACCATTAGCGCATATGGTAAAAGCCTGATGCAAACGCCCAATATAGACCGCATTGCCAAAGAAGGTATGATTGCAAAAAATACATTTGTAACCAACTCCATTTGCGCACCTAGCAGAGCGGTTTTATTAACAGGCAAATACAACCACATCAACGGTTTAAAAGACAATGGACCCCGCAGGTTTTTTGATGGCAACCAACAACAGGTTCAAAAACTACTCAAACAAAAAGAATATCAAACTGCCTGGATTGGCAAATGGCATTTACAAACACTTCCATCGGGGTTTGATTTTTTTAGAATACTACCGGACCAAGGCCAATACTTTCAGCCCAACTTTATTAATATGCCTAACGACACAACATCGTACAAGGGCTATACCACAAATTTAATTACAGACTTTTCTACAAGCTGGTTAGATAAAAGAGATACGAGTAAACCTTTCTTTTTAGTGGTGGGCGAAAAAGCAACGCATCGCAACTGGATGCCAGATACAGAGGACCTTGGTGCATTTGACAATATCGATTTTCCCTACCCTGCCAACTTTAACGACAATTACAATGGTCGAGAAGCAGCGCGCCTCCAAGATATGACTGTTGATAAAACCATGGTTTTACAAGACGATTTAAAAATCAATGTCAACTGGGATAAAGTAGGCCCTGGCATGTTTGCCAGACTTGATCCAACTCAAAAAGCAGCGTACAAAAAATATTATACTGAAATTTCCAAACAGTATGAATCGGTAAAAAACGATAGCGCAGCCCTACTTAAATTTAAATTTGAAAGATACCTCAAAGATTACCTGGCAACGGCAAAATCGTTGGATAGAGGCATTGGCAACATACTAGACTATTTAGCAAAAAATAAATTAGATCAAAACACGGTTGTAATATACGCCTCTGATCAAGGCTTTTATATGGGTGAACACGGATGGTTTGACAAGCGTTTTATGTATGAAGAAAGTTTACGTACCCCTTTTGTAATGCGTTATCCGGGTCAAATTAAACCAGGTACTGAGTTACAAGAAATGATTGTCAATATTGATTTTGCACCTACCATTTTAAATATTGCGGGTATTCAAACGCCTTCTGATATGCAAGGGAAAAGCTTTTTGCCACTTGTTGCAAAAACAACGCCTGCTGCCAAAAAATCTTTTACTGCTACTTGGCGAAAATCCATGTACTATCATTATTACGAGTATCCCCAGCCGCATCATGTAGCACCACATTTTGGGGTGCGTACGACTAGGTATAAGCTCATCCGTTTTTATGGACCGCACAACAATTGGGAATTATTTGATTTGCAAAAAGACCCTACCGAAATGAACAACCTCATTAACGATCCGTTTTACGCAAGCATCATTACGGAACTTAAAAAGGAATTAAAAGATTTGATGGAACATTATCAAGACTTTGAGGCCCTTACTACTTGGAAAACCACCGAAACAACAATACAAGAAATGCCTAAATAAAAACTAGGCCCTAATTGTTTATTTTCTTGGTACACCAAAAAAGCAAGTAAGATTCCATAAACAGGTTCTAAATTGAGCGTTAAATTTTGGGTAAAGGCGGATACTTTTTTTAATGCTTGTAATATCAAATCCATAGCAAGCACGGTACATAGCCAACTTAATATTAAGAGCCATCCAATATCTGATAAGCTAGGAAACACCTTGGCGACATTAAAATAATTCAGGTAAAATGGCATGAGTAAAGTGAGTAAAAATAAGCCGCCTGTTAACTCATATACCATCATCATTTGAGCAGGCTGCTTATCCACTTCTTTTTTATTGAGCACCGAAAATATAGATGCAAGTATTGCAGAAATAATACCTAGTCCAATGCCCAACCGGTAACGTGCATCAAATTTGAAAATTAAAAAAATACCCAGTAAACTTAATAAGCCAAGTGCTACTTCTGGCCATTTGATTTTTACCTTTAAAAATAAGGGTTCTAATAATGCTGTAAAAAGTCCGGCACCTGCTACACAAACGAGACCTATAGACACGTTGGCCATTTTGATACTTCCATAAAAAAAGACCCAATGAAGTGCAATAAGCATACCAATACCCAATAATTTTTTTACTTGTGTAGAAGGCAAATGCTGCCATTTTTTACGAAGTACCAACAGGGCAAGTAATGTAACTACTGTAATGGCCATGCGGTACCAAACCAAGAGTCCTTCATTTAACTCAATGAGTACGCCCAATATTCCGGTAAAACCGGCTAAAAAAACAGATGCATGAAGTTGAAGTAAGGCTTTTCTCACATTTATTTATTTCGAAGCCTATCTGCATAATGGTGAAATAAACTCTCCCACTGCATTTTTAAAACGCCTAAAACGCCTTCTTTGATAATACCCTTACTCATTTTGCTCTGACCTATTTTACGGTCTACAAAAGTAATGGGCACTTCAATTATTTTGAATCCTAATTTCCAAGCACTAAATTTCATTTCAATTTGAAAGGCATAACCCACAAATTTTATTTCATCTAAATTAATCGTCTCTAATACTTTTCTTTTATAGCAAACAAAACCTGCTGTTGGATCATTTACGGGTAGCCAAGTAATGAGCTTGGTATAAAACGCACCCCCTTTACTATAAATATGACGGTCAAGTGGCCAGTTTTCGGTTCTTCCACCTTTTACATACCTACTACCTACCGCAACGTCTGCGCCAATAATATTACATGCTGCATACAGCCTTTCTAAATCTTGAGGGCTATGTGAAAAGTCGGCGTCCATTTCAAAAATATACTGGTACCCTTTTTCAAGTGCCCATTTAAACCCATGGATATACGCCGTACCGAGTCCTAATTTACCCGAACGTTTTTCAATAAACAATTGCCCTTCGTGCAACTTCATTAAATCTTCTACAATAGCGGCCGTTCCATCCGGAGATCCATCATCAATAATTAAAATATGATAACCTGCTTGCAATTCAAATACAGCAGCAATAATGGCCGCAATATTTTCGCGTTCGTTGTAGGTTGGTATGATTACTAGTTTTTCCAATTTCTAGGGGGTATGTAGAAGGGCTAAAATACAAATACTAACGGATTTATATGTCACAAAGCTCCATTAGTTATGCAAATCAGTGTTAATTCCGGTAAAATTGAGTATCCAATAGACCAATCCCCCCTTACTAAGCCTTTGTAACAAGGGTTCTATTCAGAATTTCAGTAAGCTTTTGCTTGGTATTCATGGCAAAATCACCCTTCATCATCCAATCGTAATATTGAGGCTCTTCTTTTAATACCTGGGTAATGGGCTTGCCTTTATGTTTTCCAAAATTGAATATTTCGATGCCATTTACTTTTATAAAACGGCGTGCAAAATCTACGATGTCTTCTTCGCCGGTAATTTTTACAATGCTTTCTACGGTATCGCCAAGTTGCGGATATCTTTCAAGTTGCGCTTCGAGTACTTCCCATGTTGCGGTAGCGTCTGCTTCTGCTCCATGCGCTCCTTCTAATACTTTAGAACAATAAAATTTATAGGCAGCACTTAAGGTACGTTGCTCCATCATGTGAAATACCTTTTGTACATCTACTAGTTTTGTTCCTTCGATAGAAAAATCGATACCCGCTCTTAAAAATTCTTCGATAAGCATTGGAATATCAAAACGGTTGCTATTATAACCACCCAAATCACAGTTTTCTAAAAACTGTTTTACCTCATTGGCAATTTGCTTAAATGAAGGCGCATCTTTCACCATCTCATCAGAAATGCCATGTACCGCTGTTGAACCCGCTGGTATAGGCATGAGTGGATTCACTAATTTTCGTTTAACAACTTTAGTACCGTCGGGACTAATTTTTACAATTGCAATTTCTACAATTCGGTCTGTACTAACGGTTACCCCTGTAGTTTCTAAATCAATAAATGCGATAGGTCTTGTTAATTGCAATTTCATAGTTGACATTAAATTAAAGTTGGCGCAAAGGAAGGTAAATCAATTCCATCATAATTACCACTACTCATTAATACTAAATTGGTATTAGAATAATCTTGTGCTTGTAGCCACTGCTCCAATGCATTTTTATCGGTCATCACCAGTAGCCCCTTTTTATCAAACCCTTCTACCACATAGCTTTCAGGTAATTCAGGCAATCCTTTTATTTGCAGCGCATGTTTCGAATAAAAAACTACAGCAGTATCTGTTTTTTCAAGCGCCCCTTTATATTGGTGCATAAATTCTTTATTGAGACTACTATAGGTATGCAGTTCCAAAACACCAATTAGTTTTCTGGAAGGGAATTGCTGTTTTACTGCATCGATAGTGGCAATAACTTTACTAGGAGCATGCGCAAAATCTCTGTATATATTACACGCATTATTGCTTGCCAATAATTCTAGTCTTTTAGAAGCGCCTGTAAAATTAGCCATGGCCCCCACAAAATCTTTGGCAGAAATACCAAGTTCGGCACAAGCATAATAAGCCGCTTGCATGTTAAGTAAGTTATGATCACCAAAAACGCTCAGCGGACCCTCAGCCCCATCTAAAGTAATATAAGTTTGGCCATTTGTAATTTGATGCACAGGTACTTTGTATGGCATATACCTAATATCGTTTCGCTTATTAGCAACCACCAAATTATTAAGTACCTCATCTGTTTCATTGTAAATGAGTAGGCCGCCCGCTTCAATTTTATGCATGAATATCACAAACTGTTCTAAATAAAATTCGAAGGTTGGAAACACATTGATATGATCCCACGCGATGCCCGTAAGTATCGCAACATGTGGAAATAGAAAATGAAATTTAGGTTGACGAAGTAACGCACTCGCCAAATATTCGTCTCCCTCACAAACAATAGTAGGGGCATTTGTTACTTTAACAGACTGGTCAAAACCTGCAAGTTTTGCGCCCACCAAATAGTCAAAGTCTTGATGGCAGGTTTTCAGTACATGCATGATCATGCTGGTGGTGGTGGTTTTGCCATGACTACCACCTACAACTACCCTCTTTTTTTGCTGGCTTTCGTGGAAAATATACTCAGGAAAAGAATAAATAGAGAGTCCGAGCTCCTGGGCTTTTATTAGTTCTGGATTATCCGCCTTGGCGTGCATACCCAATATAACCGCGTCCAAATCTGGGGTAATAAGCTCCGGCTGCCAACCAAAAGCACTGGGTAACAGACCCTTATCTCTTAAATGGGTAAGGGCGGGTTCAAAAATTTCGTCATCAGTACCAGTAACCTGATACCCTTTCCCCTGTAATGCAATGGCCAATTGGTGCATCACACTTCCGCCAATAGATATAAAATGGACCTTCATACTAAAAAATTAAACTTTTCGTTTATATATTTAACAGATCTATCCCTTCCAAAAGGCCTCATTTGAAAGCAAATAAGTATCTTTGAAAGAATAGAGCTCAGAAACAAAACGCTTAACCTATCCTTTTAGTATGAAAAAGTCCACTGCACTTCTTTTTTTATTGTTAGTTGGTGCCACATTTATCATTTCTTGTAATGCTTCTAAAAGCAGAGGCTGCCCTACTACCAATCCACGTTATTTTAGACCTTAATTGGCAAACCGTTTTTAGGCCCTTATGGATTGGAAACATCTAACTAGTATCGATCAACTGGAAGCCATTGCTTCCGAATCATTTAATTTACCGCAAGTGCTTTTTAAACACAGTACCCGTTGTAGCATTAGCTCGATGGCACTTAATAGATTGGAAAGTAGCACCCAACCAGCTGATGTAGATTTTTATTTACTAGACCTATTACAACACAGAAATATATCTACAGCAATTGCTGAAAAATTTAAAGTGCACCACGAATCGCCTCAAGTGCTAGTGATCATTAATGGCGAATGCACTTACGACGAAAGTCATATGGGTATTTCAATGGATGAAATTATAGAGCAAACGGCTTAAGCGATTTCTCAAAAATTTCCTTAGCAATTTTCTATTACAACGGCCGATGCGCCACCTCCACCATTACAAATTCCGGCTGCGCCAAATTTTCCTGACCTGTCTTTTAATGCATGAATAAGGGTTACCACAATTCTTGCGCCACTGCATCCTAGCGGATGTCCAATGGAAACAGCTCCACCCTTAACATTTACTTTGGCAGCATCTAGCTGCATAAGTTGCGTATTGGCAAGCCCTACAACCGAAAATGCTTCGTTGAGTTCTATACAATCTAAATCAGCAGTGGTGATGCCCGCTTTTTCCACTGCTTTTGGCACAGCCAGTGCAGGTGCTGTTGTGAACCACTCTGGCGCCTGCTCTGCGTCGGCATAACTCTTTAATATAGCAATAGGCTTGATACCAAGTGCTTCTGCTTTTTCTTGACTCATTAATACAAGCGCAGCTGCTCCATCATTCATGGTAGATGCGTTAGCTGCCGTAATGGTACCATCTTTTATGAAAGCTGGTTTTAATCCTGGAATTTTTTCAAACTTTACATTAAATGGCTCCTCGTCTTTTGAAAACATAATGGGATCACCACTTCTTTGTGGGATAGGCACTGGAACAATTTCGGCATCAAATGCACCACCTTCCCATGCAGCTCTACTTTTTGTATAACTAGCTACCGCAAAAGCATCCTGATCTTCTCTTGTGAAATTATATTTGCTAGCACAAAGTTCTGCAGCATTGCCCATCGCATACTTATGATACACATCGGTGAGGCCGTCTTTAGCAAGCCCATCCGTTAATGTAGTGTCTCCATATTTATTACCCCAACGCATAGCACCCGCGTAAAACGGAACACTACTCATATTTTCCATACCACCCGCAACCACCACAGACGCATCACCTAACAAAATAGCTTGAGCCCCTTGCATAATGGCTTTCATACCACTCGCACAAACTTTATTTATTGTAGTACAAACAACACTATCCGGAAGGCCTGCAAATTTTGCAGCCTGACGCGCAGGTGCTTGACCAATATTAGCTTGTAAGACACAACCCATTAATACTTCATCCACGTCGTTACCCTGTATACCTGCGCGTTCTATAGCTGCTTGAATCGCAGTAGCACCAAGCTTTGTAGCAGGTATATCTTTGAGTGAGCCGCCAAAACTTCCAATAGGTGTCCTAACAGCAGAAACAATATAAACAACTTGATTTTTCATGTTGAATAATAATTATGATTCTAATAATTTTATGCCTGTTTGTGTAAATTCAATTTTACGCTGCTTGTACAAAGTGCCTGTTGTCATTTTAAATGACTTTTTGCTCATGCCAAAAAAGTTATAAATTTCTTCTGGATCAGACTTGTCGTGATACGGTAGGTATCCATCATTTTCTTGCAGTAAGCGAAGTATTTTTTCCTGCTCATCTTCTACCCTTCCAAAACCAGGCTTGCCTAGTACAACGTCTAGTTTATTTTCTGGCTTGATGGTTTTTACAAAACCTGTAAGTTTATCGCCAATATTTAATTCTTTAAAAATTTCATTGCTGTGTAAAATAGCTGTGTGCTTGTTATTAACAATCATCACATAGCCAAGTTCCGATTTACGGTACACCACTAAATCAACAACGTCTAATTCTTTAACCGTTAACACTTCGTTGCTTAATAACTGTTCGATTTTTTCTGTGGCAGCTACTCGTCCGGTCATTTCGTCGAGGTACAATTTTACAAGGTACATGCCACCTTCACGCATACCACCTAACTGCTTAGATGTAGGTACAAATAAATCTTTCATTAAACCCCAGTCTAAAAAAGCACCCTGCCTTGTAATGGCCACTGCTTTTAAGAGCGCAATTTCACCAACCGATGCATTGGCTACTTGGGTGGTTGCAATAAGCCTGTTATCAGAATCGTGGTAAACGAAAACCTTAATGATATCACCAATTTTTAAAGTAGAAGGCGCAAAACGTTTAGGCAATAAAATACCTTCTTCGCCATTATCTAGGTAAAAACCAAAATCTACTTTACGACTTACCTTTAATTCATTGTAACAACCTACTAATACAGGTTCCATACTTCTACTTTGTGCAAAAGTAAGTTAGTTTATCCAAACAACTCAGGTTGAGCATTAGGACCCTCAGGTCGCGATTCCCACTGCATTTCAATGGTTTTACTAAAATCTGTGAGTTTAGAGCCTACCGCCTTCCAACCCGTTACATCCACCATTTTAGCTATTTTAAACTTGGCAGCGCGTACCTGGGTACCCCTACCTGTTTGCACTTGCAAAATTGGTTCTTGTATGGTGGTTACAGCTTCAAGCTTGTTGCCTTTACCTTCTTTGATAAACAAAAACTCGGTTTTTAGCGTGGTGGTTTCAATTTTAAAACGCTTTACATTGTACTGCATTTTATCATTGTCTAAATAAACAGCTGTAATAATTTTTTCAGGTACAAACTTTTCGATGAGCATCACTTTTTCAGGATCAAAACGTTGAGCAAGTTCCGTATCTGTTAATTCGTAGGTGCCCTCTTTGGTAATAACAATTAGTTTTTCATCTTCAAAACTACCCAGGTATTTACCTTTTTCTTCGGTGTTTAATCTGCCAAATTTATCGTCGAACCAAAGTTTACGACCAGCAAGTGTGCTCTTGCCGGCTTCTTTAAACTTAACGGTTTTAATAGGATACTTGGTTACCTGATTACCCATACTTGAACGGCCTTTTATTTCAATTTCTTCAAAATAAAAATCCAACTCTTTTATGCGAGCTGTACAATTAGGGCTTAAAATTAATTTAAGGGTTTCTGCTTCTCCATTTAAATTAGCCGTAAAATAATGTACGCGTGTTTTATCGGTGCCTTTTGTTAAATCATACTCTTTGTCACGCGTTACCCCTGTTACGTTAAAACGCTTAGCATAGGTTACCCCTGAAGCGCCGTCTACATAAAGCATGTTGTAGGTGGTACGCTCATCATTTTTTTGGAATACCGCTGCGTATAAAATGTCTTTCCCAATAAAAATTTTATCAGAAACCTTTACCACTTTCATGGTGCCACCTTTTGTAAACGCAATGATGTCATCATAATCAGAACAGTCACATAAGTGCTCATCTTTTTTAAGACTGGTACCTATAAAACCCTCTGCCCTATTGATGTATAGCTTGGTATTGGCAATGGCCACTTGTTTTACCTGAATGGTATCAAATGCTTTAATTTCTGTTTTACGTTCTTTATTTTTACCAAACTTTTTTAAGAGGTTTTCGAAATACGAAACTGCATATTCTGTTAAATGCTCTAAATCAAATTTCACCTGCTTGATTTCTTCTTCAATACCTCTGATTTGCTCAATAAGCTCGTTGATATCAAGTCTGTAAATACGGCGAACGGGCTTTTCCGTCAATTTTAAAATGTCTTCTCTTTCAATGGCACGCTTTAATTTTTTCTTAAACGGCGTAAAAGCTTTATCAATCGCTTCAATTACATTTTCCCAAGAAGCATGTTTTTGTTCTAGCTCTTTATATATTTTTTCTTCAAAGAAGATTTTTTCAAGTGAGGTATAATGCCATTTGTCTTCAAGTTCAGAAAGACGAATTTCTAATTCTTTGCGAAGTAATTCTTTGGTATTATCTGTGGCATCTTTTAAAAGTTCCTGCACCCCAATAAAGTGTGGCTTATGGTCAATTACAACACAAGCATTGGGTGAAATACTCACTTCACAATCTGTAAATGCATAAAGTGCATCAATGGTGATGTCTGGTGAAATACCCGGCGCTAAGTCAATATGAATTTCTACGGCTGCAGCTGTTACATCCGTTACTTTTTTAATTTTTATTTTACCTTGGTCATTGGCTTTAGTAATACTCTCCATGAGCTGGGTAGTGGTAACCCCGTATGGTACGTCTTTAATAACGAGTGTTTTTTTATCCAGCTCCTCAATGTGCGCACGCACCCTTACTTTCCCGCCACGTTTACCTTCGTTATAGCCAGACACATCCACCATACCACCGGTTTGAAAATCTGGGAAGAATTCAAACTTTTTACCTTTTAAATATTTAATCGAAGCATCTATAAGCTCACAAAAATTATGTGGTAGAATTTTTGTAGACAATCCAACTGCAATACCATCTGCTCCTTGAGCCAGCAGCAAAGGGAATTTCATAGGAAGTGTTACGGGTTCGTTTTTTCTACCATCGTAACTTAACTGCCAAGTCGTTGTTTTTGCATTAAATGCAACTTCAAGTGCAAACTTTGACAAGCGTGCTTCAATATAACGAGATGCCGCTGCTTGGTCACCAGTTCTTACATCACCCCAGTTACCCTGCGTATCAATGAGTAAATCTTTTTGTCCGAGGTTTACAAGTGCATCCCCAATACTAGCATCACCGTGCGGATGGTACTGCATACTTTGTCCAATGATGTTAGCCACTTTGTTAAAACGGCCATCATCCATTTCCTTCATGGAGTGTAAAATGCGTCGTTGCACGGGCTTTAAACCATCTTCTATGGCCGGCACCGCTCTCTCTAAAATAACATAAGAAGCATAGTCCAAAAACCAATTTTTATATTGACCCTGAACGCCTGATACATTATCACCTACAATATATTGATGTTTCTCTTTCGCCATTTTTTGTTAACCAATTTTAATTTGCCAATTTAACACTCCAATCTTTCCAACCTTTTTCAATGTTCCCAATTATTTCAACTTTACCCAAAACAGCCAAAGATTTTAACCTATGGACAATAAAAGCATCACCCGTTTTTACTTTTAACTTGGCTAAAATATTTTGAATTACTTTATTTAGTTTTTGAGCTTCCCCGGTTACACCCGCTACAATTTCTTTATCGAAAAAATTTTCTTCCTTACCTATTAATTTTTTGCCTCCCTCTAAAAAACGAACCATCGAACCTTCCGTTGAAATCTTATTCCATTCGTCGGGATCTACTTCAAACTCACTAAGCGTAATTGGACGCGCTAATTTTTTTGCTTTTATAAATTCTTTGGGCTGGATTTCATGCAGGTATACCGGATAAAATATTTGTCCCTTTTCATTAATAAAAGGAAGGTTATTTAAGTATAGTACCTGAATACGACCCGCATATTCTTTTAACTGCGTCATAAGCCAGTAATACCCACAAATATCATGCGCATTTTGTGCCATCCAAAGCCAAACCTGTTCGTCTGGATTTTCTTCTAATGTAGCAAGCAAGTTGTGAACCGTTAATTTGTCATCTACAATGGCAAGCTGGTCTTGATACGGTGAATTTTGAAGTACGCCTTCCCACCACTGCTTACGCTGCTGGTAGCCTTCGGTTTCATATATAGCACCCAAAGGACCCACCATATAATCATCCTTAATTTCAACAATATTACCTTGCAATGTTTCATCTATCTCTATTGCCCCTTGCAACACGGCCACATTTGCATGATCAAAAACAACGTGAATCATAAAGTATATCTTCTAAAATGATAAATAATGTTATTCGTTAACAAGGTCTAATTCCACCTTTAAATTATTAATAATAAACTCTTGTCGCTCCATGGTATTTTTACCCATATAATATTCTAGTAAGTGCTGGATATGATCCCCCACTTCTAAAATAACGGGTTGCACGCGCATATCTAGTCCAATAAAACGGCCAAACTCTTCTGGTGATATTTCACCCAGTCCTTTAAAGCGTGTGATTTCTGGTTTACTGCCTAATTTTTTAACAGCCGCTTGCTTTTCTGTTTCGTCATAACAGTATATAGTTTCTTGTTTGTTACGTACCCTAAAAAGCGGCGTTTCCAAAATATAAACGTGGCCTTTTTTTACAAGGTCAGGAAAAAACTGCAAAAAGAAGGTCATGAGTAGCAGTCTAATGTGCATACCATCCACATCGGCATCGGTAGCAATTACAATGTTATTGTACCTGAGTCCTTCCAGTCCATCTTCAATATTTAGCGCGTGTTGCAAGAGGTTAAACTCTTCATTTTCATACACTACTTTTTTAGTGAGGCCAAATGCGTTAAGTGGTTTACCGCGCAAACTAAATACAGCCTGGGTATCTACATTTCTAGACTTTGTGATACTTCCACTCGCACTGTCCCCTTCGGTAATAAAAATGGTAGAATTATTTTGCAGTACAATAAACTCCTCTTTGTTTTTAGAAGGCAGTTCATCATTTAAATGCACCCTACAATCCCTTAATTTTTTGTTGTGGAGGTTTGCTTTTTTAGCCCGCTCGTTAGCTAGCTTTTTGATACCAGCGAGTTCCTTGCGCTCTCTTTCACTTTGCTCAATACGCTTGCGAAGTGCTTCTGCAACGGCTGGGTTACGATGTAAGAAGTTATCAAGCTCTTTGGCTAAAAATTCTTCTATAAATTTTTTCATAGAAGGCCCACCTTCAAAAACATACTGCGAACCTAATTTGGTTTTTGTTTGGCTTTCAAAAACAGGCTCTTGCACGCGCACAGAAACCGCTGCAACAATACTGGTTCTAATATCAGAAACGTCGTAATCTTTTTTAAAGAAATCACGAATCACTTTTATGTAACCTTCTCTAAATGCTTGTTGGTGTGTACCCCCTTGTGTGGTGTATTGTCCATTCACAAAAGAAAAAATATCTTCTCCGTAATCGTTATTATGCGACACGGCAATTTCTATATCCTCCCCTTTTAAATGAATGATTGGGTAACGAAGCTCGTCGGGATTGGTTTTACGAAGTAGTAAATCTAATAAGCCATTTTTACTCACATACTTTTTGCCATTAAACTGCATGGTTAAACCCGCATTCAAATAACAGTAATTCCAAAGCTGTGCGTCTAAATATTCGTGTATGAAATGGAAATTTCTAAAAACGGTTTCGTCCGGAATAAATGAAACGAGTGTTCCATTGGGTTCGGAGCTTTTAGTTTCTTTTTGATCGTCTACCAAAACACCTCTTTCAAAAATGGCTGTTTTTTCTCTGCCATCTCTAAATGCGGTTACTTTAAAATATTGACTTAATGCATTTACCGCTTTGGTACCTACCCCATTTAAACCCACACTTTTTTGGAAAGCTTTACTATCGTATTTGGCACCCGTATTAATTTTACTCACCACATCCACCACTTTACCAAGTGGGATACCTCTACCGTAATCTCTGATAGTTACCGTTTTATCTTCGATGGTAATTTCAACCTGTTTACCATGCCCCATAGTATGTTCATCAATACAGTTATCAACCACTTCTTTGATGAGTACATAAATACCATCATCGGTGGCAGAACCGTCTCCTAATTTACCAATATACATACCCGGACGTAGCCTAATATGTTCACGCCAATCTAATGACCTAATCGATGATTCGTCGTACGCACTATTGTTTACTTTTTCAGCCATTTTATCTTCTACTTTTTCCTATAAATGAGTTAACACATTATCCTCAACCCGCAAATCTAACTACCTCGTAACCAGCCCCAATTTTACTTTTCTACAAATGGCCAGTTTATGTGGATAAATCGGCTTTTTTAGGGTTTTTATTAAAATAAATAGCAGAAATGTACCTTTAGCCCATCAAAGAAGCCAACAAATACCTAGAAACCAACCTTAACCGCCTATTGGAGGCCGGTGAAGAAAACCAACTGGCCAACGACCAATTTGCCCAATTTTTGCTGCAAATGGACCCGCAAGAAGTGGACCAAAAAGTGCAGCAATTAAACAGTGAAATTGCACCAAAAATTGACTGCACGGCTTGTGGTAATTGTTGTAAAACATTACTCATCAATATCAACGAAAAAGAGGCAGATGCCCTGAGCAAACACTTAGATCAACCCAGGGAAATATTTGATAAAAACTACCTAGAAAAAGGAATGAATGGTGCACTACTTATTAGCGCAGTTCCCTGTCATTTTTTACAAGATAATAAGTGCACCGTTTACGATTTTAGATTTGAAGGATGCAAAGAATTTCCAGCCATGCACCTACCCCATTTTAATAAAAGACTCTTCACTACTTTTATGCATTACAACCGTTGCCCTATTATTTTTAATATTGTGGAGCAGCTAAAAATAGAAACTCAATTTGTGCTAGAACCTAAAAGCGAAACCCTATGATTTGTTTTGGCGTAGATGAAATTATTCTCCAAAATCCTGCATGGAAAACAAAGCGCATAGGTCTTGTTACAAGTGATGCAGCTACAACAAATACGGGCATACTTTCAAGAACTGCCCTCTTAAATGCAGGGTTCAATATTGTACTTTTATTTTCCCCAGAACATGGCATTTCAGCAAAAGCACCAGATGGCGAGGCGCAACAAAATGGCATTGACGAAATTACTGGTTTACCCATTATTAGTTTGTATGGAAATAAAAGCATGCCAACCGCACAAGATTTAGAAAATATTGACATTGTATTATTTGATATTCCGGATATTGGGGCTCGTTTTTACACCTACCTCTGGACTTTAACTTATGTATTAGAAGCTTGTGCTAGTAACCATAAACAACTGATTGTTTTAGATAGACCCAACCCCGTTTCAGGTAATTTTGATAGTGCAGAAGGCCCTTTTTTAGAAGTCGAATCAAGTTCTTTTATTGGTCGGTGGAATATTCCTATCAAACATAGTTGCACCCTTGGGGAGCTGGCACTTTACTTTAACAGCACAAAAAATATCGGTGCCAACCTTACAGTTGTTACTTTAAAAAACTGGGAACGAGATTCATTTGTAACGAACTGGCAAACGGATTTTGTACCCACATCGCCGGCCATTCAAAATCCAAATAGTATGTTATTGTATCCGGGGCTTTGTTTACTCGAAGCCACCAATATAAGTGAAGGCAGGGGCAGCCAATATAGTTTTGAAACCGCTGCAGCACCATGGTTACAAACAAATGAAATAGTAAGTTTTATCAATCAAAGTTTTGGCGATGAAATAAAAGCAAGTAGTATTTTGATTACGCCTACATCTGGCAAATATGCGCAAACACTTTGCAAGGGTATTCATTTTGAAGTGATAGATCCTTTGTTTTATAAACCTGTATTTTTTGGATTATTGCTATTGTACATTATTCGCGCAAAACATCCACAAGCGTTTTTGTGGGCGCCCTACAAAACAGCTGTAAATCCAAGTGGCGAAAACCACCTAGACAAATTACTAGGTATTAACAATGCACAAAAACTATTTGAATTACCACTACCACAATTTATTGCGAACTGCACAAAACTAACCCACTGTGCAGGATGGCCAGAACAAATGATTCCTTATTTACTCTACTAATTTTAACCCACCTAGGTCTCTAATAACGACACTAGCTGTGGTGCAACCAAAAATAGCAGGCATATATGATAGCGTTCCTATAATTGACTTTTTAGGAAAAGCTTTTTCTGTTTCAATAATTTTTGACTGGTCTACCATTTCTGGGCTAAACACCACCGTAAGCCCTTTGTAAATATCTAGAGCGTGTAATTTTTTACGAACATATTTTGCCAAATTACACTGATAGGTTTTTGAAATATCCGTCACTTTTATTTGCGAAGGATCCATTTTACCACCTGCCCCAAGTGAACTTACAATGGGAATTTTTCTGTCAATACAGGCTTTGATAAAATATACTTTTGGAGACAAGGTATCTATGCAATCGACTGCGTAATCAAAATTCCCCTGATCAAGTATTTCTCGGGTACGCTCTTCTTTTATATACTCAGTTAATACTGTTAAATCTAAATCTGGATTAATATCTTTTAAGCGCTCTGCCATCACTTCGGCTTTTGGTTTCCCTGCCGTAGAATGAAGTGCCGGAATTTGCCTATTTACATTGCTTAAATCTACCGTATCCGCGTCTACTATGGTCATTTTACCTACTCCTGCGCGGGCAATCATTTCTGCGCAAATGCCACCAACGCCCCCAAGTCCAACCACGAGAACGTTTTTAGACATCAGGGCTTGTATGGGCTCATCTCCTAACATTAACTGTGTTCTACTCATCCAATACGGTATCATCAATATTATTTTTTTGGGTATAAAACTTGTTCTAGATTTAGCCTAGATAACCATGCAAAAATGTACATCCTATGCGGTTTATAAAAATATTTTATTGTAGCGCTGTTTTATGGCTACTTACAAGCATTGAGGTTTCCGCGCAAAACCAGATCCCGCTTTCCATAAAACCAACGCCAGACATCAGTATTAGCCTGCTTGGTTCAAGTAATAAAGTAAGTATAAGAGGGCTTAGTGTTGTAAATGATAACATTTTTTGGGCCAGCGGATCCGGTGGTATGGTAGCAAAAAGTACAGACGGCGGCAAAAATATTGAGTGGACGCAGGTGCCAGGTTTTGAAAAAAGAGATTTTAGAGACATAGAAGCCTTTGATCAAAACACCGCCATTATTATGGCTGTTGATCAGCCCGCCATTATCTTAAAAACAACGGATGGTGGTAAAAATTGGAAAAAAGTTTTTGAAGACACAACTACTGGCATGTTTTTAGACGCCATGCATTTTGAAAAAGTAGATGGGAAATTAGTAGGCATGGTTGTTGGCGATCCCATCAAGAACAAAATATTTTATGCCAAAACATTTGATGGCGGTAACACTTGGGTCAAACCTTCTAAAAAAGAATTAAAAAATGTGCCTACCGTACCAGCGGGTGAAGCGATGTTTGCATCAAGCGGTACCAATATTGCCATCACAAATTTTAGCTCAGGATCGCCATGGCTCGTTGTTACAGGTGGCACCAAATCTCGATTAAAAGATTTTTTAAACCATTCATTTAATGATTCGCTGCCATTATTGCAAGGCTTTAGTTCGGCGGGCGCCAACTCGATTGCATTTAACAATAAAATCCAAAAAGGTGTAATTGTTGGTGGCGATTTTGCACATGATACCATTAGCAGGTTCAATTGTATTTTAGTTGCTTTTGAAAACGGCAATAGAACTTATACAACCCCCATTGTTAACCCACACGGTTATAGGTCTTGTGTTATTTATTTAGACAATGAAACATTAATTACCTGTGGTACATCGGGCATAGACATTAGTAACGATGGCGGCATCCATTGGGAACAAGTTTCCAAAGAGAGTTTTCATGTGGTGCAAAAGGCAAAAGATGGACGTGCCGTATACTTAGCCGGTGGCCGAGGCAGGATCGCAAAATTAATTTTCTAAGATTGTAACAATTAGGCACGAAAATTGTAGATTAGTAGAGCAGTATTAAAGAACTCGGTATGAAAAAGTTTCAGGCAATTATCAAATTTACAATGGACGACCAGTTTATGACGCTGGTTCCACCCCACCGTAGTTATATCAATTTCTTATTTAATAAGAGTATTATTGACAGCTATGCGGTGAGCATGGAGAGTCAAACCTGCTGGATTACCCTCAATACCGATTCTAAAGAAGCGGCCGCTAAATACCTCAAAAAATCACCCCTGTATAAGTATTGGGACTATGAAATAGAGGAGCTTTTTGTGTATGATAGCCAATTATATAGGTTTCCATCGCTTCAATTCAATTAATTCGCTAAAAAATCAAAGTTTTTTTTGGCAGTTTCACTTCAGACCCTATTTTTGCACTCCAATAAAAAGGGAGCATAGCTCAGTTGGTTTAGAGCATCTCGTTTACACCGAGAGGGTCCGCGGTTCGAACCCGTGTGCTCCCACACAGAAAAGCCTTCGATTGTATCGAGGGCTTTTTTTATATACCCCCCATTAAGCCATTTAAATTAAATTTGTGTAATGCAACCCTTTACAACGCCCAATAAAATTGTAATTACCTGCCATAAATGGTTATCCCCTGCTCTTGCCACCGAAGTGATTTCGCTCGGGTTTAACATCGACCGAAGTTTTCAAACGGGTGTAGAAATCACGGGCACCATAAACGATTGCATTCGACTTAATTTAAATCTTAGAACAGCGAGCCAGGTTTTATACTCCATCAAATCTTTTAATTGTAACAATCCCGACGAATTATATGAAAACCTCACTACCATTGAGTGGGAAAAAATAATTGATCCGGGCGGGTATTTTTCTGTAACAAGTAATGTGTTTCATACCACCATCACCACCAATTTATTTGCGAACCTTAGGGTTAAAGATGCAGTTGTAGACCGGATGCGGAAGGTGGCTAACAAAAGACCTTCTACTGGATCTGAACTAACCGGTGCCGTTGTTTACCTCTATTGGAAATATGATGAGGCCGAAGTATTTATTGATACCACTGGCGATTCGTTAGCGAGGCATGGTTACCGAAAGATTCCAGGAAAAGCCCCTATGTTGGAAGCACTTGCTGCTGCCACTATTTTGTCGGGCAAATGGGACAGGTTCACTCCTTTTATAAACCCTATGTGCGGTTCAGGGACTTTAGCCATAGAGGCCGCCCTAATTGCAACCAAAAGGGTACCTGGTCTTTTAAGAGAGAACTATGCATTCATGCACGTTTTAGGCTATAAAAAAGAAGTGTATGAAAATGAACGGGCTATTATTGAAAATCAAATTAGATCACTTCCAGCCTTACAAATTATTGCTTCTGATATGAGTAAACAAGCCATTGATATTGCAAAAACAAATGCAGCAGCAGCTGGTGTTGAGGACCTCATTACTTTTCAGGTATGCGATTTTGAATCTACCAAAATGCCTGACAATATGGAAGGCGCTGTTCTTTTATTCAATCCAGAATATGGTGAAAGACTAGGTGAAGAAATTGAACTCGAAGCTACATACGCAAGAATGGGCGACTTTTTAAAAAATAAATGCAAAGGTGCTACCGGCTATATTTTTACAGGTAACCTTGAGCTTGCAAAAAAAATAAGACTCAAGCCAAGTAGACGTATCGAATTTTTGAACGCCAAAATAGATTGCCGTTTACTAGAATACGAAATGTATGCGGGTACTAGAAGAGTTGAAAAAGAAAATATTAATTCATAAAAGCATCCATTGCAACGGTTGGTTTTCCTGTATCATCAAACGCACCCAGCTTGTACCCTTTCCAGCTATTATAACTTTGAGGTTCCCAGTAAAATACACCCAATCCTTTTTTCTGATTTACTGATTTTGTTTTTGCAATTAAATCTTGAATAAATGATTTACATGCAGTAGCTGCTGCCATTTCCATTCCAACTTCGCTAATCATAATTTCTTTATTGTACCTAGCCACCATATCATTCATGTTGTTTAAGCATTGCATATTTAAACTTGACCAATTGGAAACACTCGGATACAAAGACATTGCAATGATGTCATAATCCACTTTATTTGCTGTTAATCCATCAAAAATCCATCTAAACAATGCATTGTCATATCCATTAGAAATATGAACAATAACCTTGGAACTAGCACTTGTTTCACGCACAGCCTTTGCTCCAGCTGCTACCATGGCAGCAAACTGTGCCATATTTTTTGACGCACGTCCTTCTTCCCACAACATACCATCATTGGTTTCATTACCAATTTGTACCCATGCAGGAACAACACCCGCATTTAAAAGCGCCGTTAAAACTGTTTTAGTATGTGTGTAAACCGCCTGGTTTAATCCAGCGGCATTTAAACTCAGCCAAGCCTTAGGTTTATTTTGCTTTCCTGGATCGGCCCAAAAATCACTATAATGAAAATCAATCATTACGCGCATGCCCGCATTTTTTGCCCTTACTGCCATTTTTACAACATCGGCCTGACCACACCAACCATCTGTTGGATCTACCCAAACCCTAAACCTAAGCGAGTTAATTCCTTTACTTTTTAACACTGAAATACAATCGGACTCAGTTCCATTAGACATATAAAATTTGATACCTGCCGCTTCCATCTCTGACAACCATCCAATATCAGCCCCTCTTGCAAAAAAGCTTGTATCAGGGGTAACAGGGGGTTCAATAATCTTGTACGGCTTTTTACAAGCTGCTATTTGAACACTAATGATTAAAAATAAAAAAGGAATAATTTTTTTCATAACGCGCTTTTAACAGAAATAAAATTAAGTGTTTTTAAATTGTAAATAACATTCTTTAATTTTACAAGATGAGGGACATCTACAACCAAACAAAGCCTTGGGAATCCGAAGAAACGGACACACTCACAGCAACAGCTACCCCCTTTCAGCTCATTGTTTGGAACGACGAAGTCAATACTTTTGAATGGGTCATTGAAACCCTAATGGACATCTGCAAACACACACAGGAGCAGGCCGAGCAGTCTGCCATGATTATCCACCACATTGGCAAATACGCTGTAAAAAATGGAGATTATCACACCTTAAAACTCATGTGTGACGCCATCACAGAAAGAGGTATTAGTGCCACTATCGAATCCACAAAAAACTAATGTCGCTAACAATACTTGATGAAAACATTTGGTTCCCGCCCATAGAAAGCGCACTTGAAGATGGCTTACTTGCCATGGGTGGCGATTTAAGTACTGAAAGACTTATTAAAGCATACCAAGAAGGCATATTTCCATGGTTTGAAGGAGAAACGCCACTGTGGTGGAGCCCCAACCCAAGGTTTGTGATCTATCCTGCTAATTTAAAAGTTAGTACCACCATGAAGCAGGTGTTTAAAAGACAGGAGTTTGAATTTAAAACCAATACCGCATTTGATCAGGTAATTGCCAATTGTAAAAAAATAAAACGTGCAGGACAACAGGGTACCTGGATTACACGAGACGTTGAAAAAGCCTACAATATTTTACACCAACTAGGAATTGCCCACAGCGCAGAAACATGGAGTAATGGTAAATTGGTAGGCGGCCTATACGGCATAAAAATGGGTAAACTATTTTTTGGAGAGAGTATGTTTAGCAACCAAAGCAATGCCAGCAAATTTGGATTTATTAGTTATGTAAAACAATTAGAAGCGGAAGGCATTGTACTCATCGATTGCCAAGTATACACTGAGCATTTAGAAAGTTTAGGCGCCGAAATGATAGACAGGGATTTATTTAAACAACTACTCTACAAATACCGCTAACTTTTGTAGCCATACATTTTTTCTACATCCAATACGATTTTTTCCATATCGGCGTCATCTCCTCTTGGATTGTAAGGCTGTTTTAAATTACTTCCAAAAACAAAAGCAATAGTCTGCCAAAAAGCGGCATTAAAAAAACCTTTGTATTCCGATATGATTTCGTAACAGTTATTACCTGTTTGCCTATTAATAAGTTTCATTAATACCTTACCCTGATACACCGATAATTTTACCAGCTGATCTGCAAATTCTTTTTTTAGTTCCTTTTCACGAGATTTAATAATGGCCTTTCGCTTTTTCTTGTCGGTTACACCACTCAATTTGATATTAACCTCATTCATGATTCGGCTTGCCGCAATAGCATACGGGTATGTTACATACACTGCGTTTCGAAGCCTTGTCCAATCGGCCCAATAGTTTTTCCAATGACCTGTTAGCTTAGCATACACTTCTACGGGTGGCAGAATCGACTCTGGAATGGTATCACCTTCTGGCGTAATATAAGCATGAACACGCATGGTATCGAGGGAGCCGCGCTGTTGCGCTGATGCAAATGCTGTTGCGGTAAAGAAAAAAAGCACCAAACAAATAATATGTTTTTGTGTTAACCGCATGTGGTAAGTTATGAAACTTTTAGGTTGTTTTTTAATGCTTTGTAGCGCTGAATAATGGACATCACAAAACCTACAACCATTACAATAACACCTAGCCATAAAATATTAATCATCGGGAACTCGTACACTTTTAAAGTAATCAAATCTGTAATCGAACCAGATTCTTTAACACCTATTTGTAAAATCCCCTTATCTTGATCTAGCACTTTATTGAATTGCAATACCAAAGATTGTGCCACAACGGTATCCGAAATTTGACGAATATTTGAATTGTCGATAGCAATACCAGGCATAGCACTATATTTTCTGCCATCTCTAGCTGTTACGTCTACATTTAAAAATAATGCAGTTTCGCCAGGGAGTAATGTCTCTTTTTTAGAAGCCGGATTTACGGATACACTTTTTAATACCATGAGTCCATTACTATAATAGATGGTATCTCCTACTTTGATGTCTTTGTCAACAAAACGAGTGGTATCTAAAGCGTCATTTTGTTGGAACGAAGTGATGTACACAAAAATATCTTTGTACCAGTAATGTTTGCTTGCTGGATTGGCGGCAAAGCCTTCCATGCCTTTGTTATTTTTTATAACATCAGGATACAAATTAAATGATTCAGATCCGTCCTTTGCTGTAAAGCTTATTTCATAATATTTTTTTCGATCGGCTTCGTTTAAAGTGTCACGCTTGTAATTCACCATAAACTTACCCATATCGGTTTCAACACCTTTAAATAGTGTTAAGTTTTCGGCTGGGTTACCCGCAGGATTTTTTTCACCAGGGGCAGCTTGTGCAAGTGGTGTAATGCCAGTTGTATTCCAACTTAATACTGTTTTTTTAGCAGAAGAAATTAAAATGCCTACTAGGATCATTCCAAAACCAACGTGTGCCACAGAAGCGCCTGCTGCTTTTAACTTTCCTTTTAATACAAGCCAGATATAGGACAAGTTACCAGTAACCGCATACACGGCCGTAAAAATCGCTAGGTGAATGGCAAATAAAAATACCGGTCCTTTTTTAGTGTAATTAACGTCTCCAAAAATTGCAATAAGTAAACTAATAACGACTGCTGCTAATACAGGCCAAATAATATTTTTTACCAGTTTTTTGGTATCCGTGTATTTGTATTTTAAAAATTGTGTGCCCGCAGTGAGTAAGCCTAGTACAATGGCAACAAAAATTTGAATTTGATTGTGTGCGAATTCTGGATCTTCGGGAGGTGCAATATTGGTACCAAATAATTTATTAGCTACCGGCGTAGAAGTTTTAGCAATAATAACCATACCAGCTAAAAAAAGTACCAATGATCCAATAAACATCCAAAACTCCCTACTACTTGTTTCTTCCTCTTTAGCAATGGATGGAATTGATCTATAACGAATAGCAAAAATGGTAAATGCTGGAATTACAAAAATCAAAAGGAATACAAGTAGCTGGGTATTCATGCCAAGGTCTGTAAATGCATGTACCGATGTATCTCCTAAAATGCCACTTCTTGTTAAGAAAGTAGAATATAAAATCAATAAAAAAGAAACGATGTAAAAGAAATAAGTTGGACGCAGAGAATAGCCCGTGCTTTTGGCAATCATGTTGGTATGTAGTCCTGCAACAAGTGTTAACCAAGGCACCAGCGAAGCGTTTTCTACCGGATCCCATGCCCAGTAACCACCAAAAGACAAGCTTTCGTAAGCCCATGCTGCGCCCATCATAATGCCCAAACCAAGTATTGCGGCAGAAAAAGAAGCCCAAGGAATCGCAGACTTTAACCAATCATGCGATTTACGCATAAAACCAGCCATCGCATAACCAAAAGGAATAATGGTACTTGCAAAACCTAAAAACAATATGGGTGGATGAATTACCATCCAATAATTTTGTAGGAGCGTATTTAACCCAGTGCCATCTTTTATAAGTGTCAAATAATCGGGTCTACTTAAAATAGGCCAATCCATTTCATTTCTTAAAAGAGAAAATGGACTTGATCCAATTTTATGGCCAAACAAATAAACGCCTAGCACCATCGATGCCAATAGTACTTGTGCAAATGAAATGACAGTCATCACGCCCGCTTCCCATTTTTTTGCAGTGAACATAATGACAACCCCTAACACACAATGCCAAAAACTCCAAAGCATAAAGCTACCTTCTTGACCTTCCCAAAAACAACTGAGTAAATATTCGGGCTGTAACGACTTATCACTATGCATGTATGCATACTTGTACTCGAAATAGTGATTGGATATAATTACATAGAGTAATGAAAAAGTGGCAAAAACACAGATGGCTTCTACAACAAAGAAAATACGACCAATTTTAATCCAACTTTTTGCATTAGGATCATTGGGATCTGCTACCCCACCCAAAAAAAAGGCAATGGTTGCAACAACAGAAGCAACAAATGAAACCAAGTTAAAAATATGCCCTGCTTGTCCAAGCCACAAATGTTCGCCGATATAATTCATTTGAATTAAAATTAATTGATGCAGTTAGTTAGTATAGGTTGTTTGACTTTTGTCGATTGAATTGGGATTGTCTTTATATTTTGATGGACATTTTAATAAAATATCTTTACACTCAAATTGACCATTTTGCACTTTACCTTTTAACACCAAACGCTCACTTTTTTCCATATCGGTTGGCTTATTGTTGTGGTAAATTACTTTGATAGAATTACCGAGGGTGTCTACCGCTGTAAAAGTTAAATAATTGGGGTCTTTAACAGCGTCATATACAAGCGGCTGCGTTTTATCAATTTTAGCAATCAAATTCACGAATTTTCCTTCCTTTTCACGTGCCGAGGCGATGGTCTCGTAGGTGGTTAAATCACCGGTATAGCTAATGAGCACAACGATAGAGGCGGCAATCAAAAGTAGCAGGATAATATGGGTCTTTTTCATAAAAACGCTGATTTCTAATACAAAAGTAGCCTAAATTGGATAATCTTGGTGGTCTTGTTTAACCATTCAAGAATCTTTAACGTATTTCGAAAAATAGCTGCTAACTTGCGCCCTGTTTGCAATACAACCCAGTATGAGCCAATTATCCAACTTTGACCCAAATGAGGTCGGAAACCCTAATAACAACATTTTTGGCCTCCCTTTTTCCGAGGAGGAATCTAGCCTCATTTTACTACCCGTTCCCTGGGAAGTAACGGTAAGTTATGGAGCCGGCACTTCAAGAGCTGCAGAACATATTTGGAAGGCCAGTATTCAGGTAGATTTACTGGATACCGATGTGCCTGATGGCTGGAAAAAAGGATTCTATTTAAGAGAAACCAACAAAAAAATTCTTTTAAAAAGCGACTACTTACGCAAAGAGGCTGAACTCTTTATTGACTATATCTCTAAAGGTGAAATTGTGAGTGATAACAAGTTCATGTGTAAGAGCTTAAAAGAAATCAATGAAGGTGGTGTCATGCTCAACAACTGGGTATACGAACAAACCAGCGAACTTCTCAAGCAAGGAAAACAAGTAGGAATTATTGGAGGTGATCATAGTACACCGCTTGGTTATATAAAGGCATTAGCCGAAAAACATGGCAGTTTTGGTATTTTACAAATTGACGCTCATTGTGATTTAAGAAAAAGCTATGAGCATTTTACCTACTCGCATGCATCTGTGATGTACAATGTGCTAAACGAAATTGAAGGTGTTGAAAAACTAGTGCAAGTGGGCATTCGAGATTTTTGTAGCGAGGAATGGGACTATATTAATAATAGCAATGGTAGAGTTGTTACCTACTTTGATAAAGACATTAAAACCAGACAATACGAGGGTGAAACTTGGAAGCAAATAACAGATGAAATTGTGAATCAACTTCCTCAACTCGTGTATATCAGTTTTGATATTGATGGACTAGATCCAAAACTTTGTCCTAACACAGGAACACCGGTTCAGGGTGGTTTTGAAAGCGAAGAAATTTTATATCTATTCAAGAAAATAGTTGCCAGCGGCAAACAATTGATTGGATTTGATTTTGTAGAAGTGGGTGTAGGCGAAACAGACTGGGACAGCAATGTAGGTGCTCACCTACTATGGCGCATGTGTAATTTGATGGTTAAAAATACTCCTTCAAATTAATAGCATGGCAGGAAAAGTATACGAATACATTATTGTTCTTAAAAAACGCTCATTTGTGTTTATCAATACGGTGAGCATACTAATGATTGCTATTGCAGCACTCATGCTTTCACTTCAAGTTATTTTACATGGATACGAGCGCACACTTATATATATAGCCATTATGCTTTCCATGATTGCTTGGACTGCGTTTACGATACTAAAAGAAAAAAAAGGCAGACCTTCCCTTTATCGAATAGCATTATTGCTAGGTGCTTGGGGCATTTTTTTACAACCTTACTTATCATGGCTCGCATTTATATATGTGGCTGCTGCTGTGATTGAAAAACAAGTCAAATTTCCGGAAGAAATTGCTTTTGATAACGACGAAGTTGTAATTAATAGCTTTCCAAAAAAGAGATATAGTTGGGATGCATTTGAAAACATTGTTTTGAAAGACGGACTCCTAACTTTAGATTATAAAAAAAACACCTTGTTTCAAAAACAAATAGAATCTGCTGTTGAAAAAGAAGAGGAAGCAGCATTTAATGTATTTTGTCAAGAACGCTTAAAAAAATAACATGGCCAGTCCACTTCAACAGTCACCCTATATATTATACTCCGACGGAGAAGGAAATATTTACGAAGACACTAGTTTGTATGTGGTGGGGCGTGCCGGTTGGGATGCCATGCCTATTGATCCCGCCGATTGGATAGAACTTCCAGAAGGGGGTAATTTATATGAATTACCTGGCAGACGTGGTATTGGCCTAGATGTTGAAACAGGCGAAATGCGTTTGTGCGATAAAGGATGGGCCGTTGCTGCATTTATACCTCCAGCACACACGGGTTTATATATTGCCGCCTATGAAACAGAAGCAGAAGCCCCTACACTGCCCTTATTTTGTTACACAGCAGCAGGTTGGTTGGATAATAAAACCTATGTGCCCGCCGTAAGAATTGAACAAGATATTAGACAAGAGTGTGCTGGTTATGACGATGAAAAAATTGCTACCGGTACCGAAAAATTATTAGCAGATTACCCGCACAATAGGCTCGTAAAACATTTGATGGAAAATTGTTGCATGACGTACACCTGTCCTGCTGCACGAAATTTTTCTTTGTCAAGATGGGAATGTCCCGTTCCTACATCTCCAGCGTGTAACGCAAATTGTATTGGATGTATTTCTTTTCAACCCTCCGACGAAACCATCGTTTCGACTCAGGACCGTTTAACCTTTAAACCTACTGCCGAGGAAATTGTAGAGTTTACTGTGCCGCATTTGAATAATGCGCCTTTCCCAATTATTAGTTTTGGACAAGGTTGCGAAGGAGAACCGCTTCTCATGTGGGAAACCATCAGAGAATCCATTATTGAAATTAGAAAACACACGAGTAAAGGGAGCATTAATATTAATACCAATGGTTCTAAACCAGATGCGGTAAAAGCCTTATGCGAAGTGGGTTTAAACAGTATCAGGGTAAGTACCAACTCGGCACGTAAACATATTTATGAGCCTTATTACAGACCCAATAATTATCAGTTTGAAGATATCATTGAGAGTTTAAAAGTAATGCGCAGTTATGGCGGATGGACGAGTATCAATTATTTTGTTTTTCCGGGCATGACAGATAGTGTTGAAGAGTATGAAGCACTTCGCAAACTTATTATAGACACCGATTTATCCATGATACAATGGCGGAATTTTAATATTGATCCAGACTGGTACATGGGAAAAATTGGCGTAAATGAAACCGGTGAAATGCTGGGCGTAAAGCAACTCATGAGCCTTATTGCAGAAGAATTTCCAAAAGTAAAATTTGGTTATTTCAACCCGCCGATCGAGCGTATTAAAGGTGATTACCAAATAGATTTTGCTGGTGGACGCCCGTAACAACAAATATATTGGCATGCTACTTGCAACAGTAGCAGTTATTATTTGGGCGGGTAATTTTGTAATTGCTAGAGGTGTTAATGGTCAAATACCCCCCATCACACTTGCATTTTGCAGATGGTCGTTGGCAACCGTATTAATGCTTCCTATTGCACTCAAGTCATTTAAAAATGAGTGGCATATTTTAACCAAACACAAAGCGTATCTTTTTTGGGTGTCGCTGAGTGGAATTGCAATATTCAATACCTGTTTATATATCTCTGGACATTATACCACTGCCATTAATATGGCGCTCATTAGTACCACGTCCTCTCCCATTTTTGCCACTGCATTTGCCATTATATTTATTGGAGAACGTATCAATGCATTTAGACTAATTGGTATGCTCATTTGTTTGTTTGGTGTACTATTACTGATTTCTAAAGGCAGTTTACAAATCCTATTATCATTTACTTTTTCGGTGGGTGATATATGGGCACTGGCTGGTGCCATTGCATTTGCGGTGTATAATGTACTAGTTAGAAAAAAGCCAGCAACCATTTCCGGTACCACTTTTTTACTGGCCATATTTGGATTGGGTGCCCTGTTAATTTTACCTGGGTTTTTAATAGAACAAATGAACGCAGCTCCTATCGTTTGGAACAATTCACTTTTATTATCACTCTTATATTTAGGAGCAGGTACATCGGTGATTTCTTTTTTATGCTGGAACGCTGCGATCAAAAAAATTGGTGCAGGTACCACGGTTTTATTTGGTAACCTCATACCCGTAATTAGTACCATCGAAGCAGTTTTATTTTTAAACGAGCCTTTCCAAAAAATACAAATGATAAGTGCCGGTATTGTTATATTTGGACTTATTGTAGCCAATACAGGACAGCACAAAAAACAAACAAAACATGTTTGATCAAATTGACACCATTACTTTAATACTGTTGTGCACAGCCGCTTTTGGTGCGGGTTTTGTAGATGCAATAGTAGGTGGCGGTGGACTCATACAAACCCCTACCGCACTTATTTTAATGCCCAATTTACCCGTAGCTACTGTTATTGGTTCGCTTAAGATTCCAGCATTTAGTGGTACTTTTTTTGCGGCCAAGCAGTACATTAAAAAAGTACAAATTAATTGGAAAATAATGGCGCTCATGTGTGTTATTGCTTTTTCATTTGCCTTTTTAGGATCCGAACTGCTCAGCCAAATGGGTAACAAACACATGAAACCCATTTTGTTTTGCGTACTCATTATAGTAGCGGTTTACACTTATACTAAAAAAAGCTTTGGGCAAACGCAATCAAAAAATCTGTCTCGTAACGCACTACTTGTTCGTAGTTTATTACTCAGTGCCACTGTTGGATTTTATGATGGATTTATTGGACCAGGTACTGGAAGTTTTTTAGTGCTTGGCTTTATTGCTTTAATGGGGTATGATTTTTTACAAGCCAGCGCACACGCTAAAATGGTGAACCTCTCAACTAATTTTGGATCTATCGTACTCTTTTTTTTAAAAGGGACCATTATTTGGGGCGTTGCCATTCCAATGGCTATTTGCAACGCAGTTGGAGGCTTATTGGGCGCCAAACTGGCTATTGCCAAGGGTAACCAATTTATTCGTGTATTCTTTTTACTTGTAATTGGTGCCACCATCCTACGGTTTGGCTACGACGTATTTTTCAAATAAGCCTTCTTAACTTTTTTTTAGGCCATTAAGGTGGATTACTCCCCTCAATAAGCGTTAATTTTCAACATTCAATGTAAATACCCCCTTAACCCGTAGCTTTATAAGCAGCAATACCTATTATATGACCATTGGGTTTGAAAAAGAAAAAAATATAAAAGCAGGACTTATAACAGCCGTTATTTGTTTGTTGCTTTTTTGCATTTTCTTTTTTTTAACCTGGGAACTACCGCAAATACCAGCCCCAAGTTTTGGTGAAGGCATAGAGGTTAATTTAGGCAATTCAGAAACCGGCCTTGGCACCGAACCTCCTCAAATACCAGGTGATGCAGCCACCGAAACAGAAAATTCAAAAACAACACCGCCTCAACAAGTAGAAGCCAGTAAGCCCATACAAACCGACGCAAACGAAACAAATGAGGCTGCTACAGTTGCTACTAAAACAGTAAAAAAAGAAGCGGTTACAACACCCCCCATTCCTACCCCTCCAAAACCTAAAGCCGTATTTGGTGGTGGCACAAGTACCACTACTAGTGGGAATAATGCCGATAGCTACAATGGAAAAACAGACCAAGGCATAGCGGGCGGAAAAGGTGATCAAGGAAAATTAAATGGCAATCCAAATTCAGATAGCTATACCGGTAATGGTGGCAACGGAACAGGCGGCCCAGCGGGCGCAGGCGGTGGTGTAAGTATTAGAAGTGGACTAGGCGGAAGACTCATTGCTAAGCTTCCAAGTTTTGAAGATGACTTTAACGAAAATGCAAAAGTAGCGGTTGATATTGTTGTGAATGATAACGGACAAGTTATTAGTGCCACTGTAAACCCTCGAGGCACCACTACTACAAATGCCAACATCAGAAATATTGCGATCAAAAAAGCAAAAATGCTCCGCTTAAATGCAGGCAATGATCCGGAACAAAAAGGAACGATTGTATTTAGTTTTAAGATTCACGAGTAAATGAATTACGTCCAAACACTTGAGTATTTATTTACACAACTTCCTATGTTTAGTCGTGTTGGTGCGGCTGCTTACAAACCAGATTTAACCAATACAATTAAGCTTTGTGAGGCACTCGGCAATCCACAACAACAGTTTAATTCTATTCATGTAGCAGGCACCAATGGCAAAGGATCTACCAGTCATATGCTCGCTTCTATTTTGCAAACGGCTGGTTATAAAACCGGACTATATACGTCGCCACACCTTGTAGATTTTCGAGAAAGAATTAAAATAGATGGTGTTTATTGTTCCAAAGAATTTGTGGTTGAATTTACAGAGAAAATAAAGCCGCTCATTGCAACCATACAGCCCTCTTTTTTTGAAATAACGGTAGCGATGGCATTTAGTTATTTTGCCGAGCAAAAGGTTGATATTGCCGTGATTGAAGTGGGACTTGGTGGACGCTTAGACAGCACCAATATTATAACGCCAGAGGTTTCTATCATTACCAATATTGGACTTGATCATACGCAGTTTTTAGGAGATACCATTCCACAAATTGCAGGCGAAAAAGCCGGCATTATTAAAAAAGATGTGCCCTGCATTGTTAGTGAATATACTGAGGAAACAAAGCCTGTTTTTGATGCAGCTGCCATACATACAAGCCTAGCATACGGCTCCGAACTATTTACGATACTTGACATAAAGTATACGTATGATTATTTAGGGGTACAAGTTTTAAATAAAAAAACAGAAGACGTACAAACCTATCAACTGGATTTAAACGGAAGCTATCAAGCAAAAAATATACAAGGCGTTTTAGGCGCTATTGGTATACTACAAACAAAGGGTTGGCCAATTTCAAACCAACATATTCTTGATGGCCTTAGCCATGTTAAAAAAAATACAGGCCTGTATGGAAGATGGCAAATGATTGGCACAAACCCTACTACCGTTGTAGATGTGGCACATAATGTAGCCGGAATACAAACACTACTCTCTCAAATTAAACTTGTCAATCACCAACAATTACATATTGTTTTTGGTATGGTCAAAGACAAAGATATTGATAGCGTTCTTGCGTTATTACCTACCCAGGCTACCTACTATTTTACACAAGCACAAATAGAAAGAGCCATTGATGCTGCTGATCTACAACAAAAAGCAAGTGAACATGGTTTGAGAGGAAATATTTACACTCATGTAAATGAAGCCATTAGTGCCGCTCAAAAACAGGCGCAGGTCACAGATTTAATTGTGGTATGTGGAAGCGTATTTTTAGTAGGAGAAATTGAAGGTATTATTCCATCAACTGTATTGTAGCCAACCTAATTGAATGAGCGCCTCGTAAATGGGCCCGAGCTGAACGCCATGCATGATTTTATTTTGCTGGAGTAGTTGTATAAAATCACTTTTACTATAAAGCACTACTTCAATGTCTTCGAAAAAATCGGGATTGGTATGCTCCGTTGGTACTGCATTTTCAATTAAATAAAAATAAGCAGTGTTGTCATTAATAGCAGGATTTGGCGCTGTTTTACAAATTAATTGTATCTGATTGGAAGTGTATCCGGTTTCTTCTTGAGTTTCTCTAAGCGCTGCTAACATTGGATCTTCGCCATCATTGATAACGCCACCTGGGAGTTCTAGGGTTACCGCATCTACCGGATAACGGTATTGTTTTACCAGTACAATTTCATTGTTTGAAGTTACAACCACGGCATTTGCCCAATTAGGAAGTTCTACCACATAATACGGGTCAATAATTCGGCCATCCGGAAATTGACAAGCGTCTGCCCTAGCTTTAAACCACCGATCTTCAAATACTTTTTTTGAAGCAATTTTTTTCCAACGCTGCTCTCTCATGAGTTATCAATAAATATTACCAGCCTTTATTTTCTTTTAAAGTTTTGATATGTGCCACATGGTGTTTGCCATGCCATGCATAAATACCTAGCATCTCCCAAAGTGTTAATTGACCTCTGCGCTGTGGATTAAACAATGTTTTTTCAAAATCAGCATCCGTCATGTTTTGTAGAAGTGTTAACCAGCGTTTATGGAGTGCATAAAGCAGGGTTATTGAAACATTGATGGGTTCTTTTGTTACATCTGCCGTTTCTGACCAGGCATTTTCTTCGTAAGGTTTAATGGTAGGATTCTCTTCTGTTAAAGCAAGCTTGAACCTGATAAATGAATTCATATGACTATCTGCCAAATGATGCACCAGTTGATGCACCGTCCAACCACCGTCTCTATATGGCGTGTGCAACTGCGCTTCATCTAAATTTTCGATGGCCTGCTCAAGTTCATTTGGTAAAAACTGAATATCAGCGAGCCATTTTTTCTTTTGTGACTCCGAAAAAGGTTGTGCTTCGTATTTTCCTATTGGATATTTTGGATCTTTTTCCATGCTATTATTTATGCTTCTCTTAATGCGTGTCCAGTTAAACTAATAAAAACATCTTCTAAATTAGCCTGCTTTACTTCTTTTGGTTTTTCAAAACCACCCGCCACTAAATCATCAATCAATTGATCCGGTGTATTAATGGCAATGAGTTTACCGCTATCTACAATGGCCACTCTATCACATAAAATTTCTGCTTCATCCATATAATGTGTGGTGATAACTACGGTGGTACCACTATCTCTAATAGATCTTATTAAATCCCATAAATTTCGTCGAGCCTGAGGATCTAGGCCTGTTGTAGGCTCATCCAAAAATATTAACTTGGGTTTATTGATTAAAGTAGTGGCAATAGAAAACCGTTGTTTTTGTCCACCACTGAGCTCCTTAAATTTTGCTTTGGCCTTGTCTCTAAGGTTCACACTATCAAGAATCGCCATAGGATCTATTGCCTCATTGTAAAGTCCGGCAAATAAATCTAATAACTCCACTAAATTAAGACCTGGATAAAAACCTGCTGTTTGAAGTTGAACACCAATTATTTTTTTTATTTCGTCGGCGTCTTTTTCAATGTCAAATCCGTTGACGATTACTTTACCACTTGTTTTTTGGCGTAGGGTTTCAATAATTTCAAGTGTGGTAGATTTCCCGGCGCCATTGGGGCCTAACAATCCAAATATTTCACCAGGGTACACTTCAAAACTTAGCCCTTTAACGGCTTCAAAATCGCCGTAGTTTTTAATAAGATTTTCAACTTTAATAATAGGGTCCAACATACGAACTGCTTTAATACGATAAAGATAGTGCTTACGCACAAGTTATTGTAACTTTGCGCACCAATTAGCGCATATGCAAGTACACCAGATATCGGCACAACAAATTCAGTCCAAAGAAGCATTTTTAAAAACCCTAGCAGCCTGCACACAACATGCGGAGGGCTCTAACAGCGCAACGGCAAATAATACTATCTCAGCTTGCTATTTGGTAGAAACCCCTGCCCTTATTGACGCTCCCCTTTCAGAAGTATCCAGTGCCTTTTTCGATGGCAACAAAGAAATTGCTTTACAATTATTTGAGGCCGTTAAAAATAATGTGTTTGCGCTCGTTGATGGTATTTTGGTGGATCAAAAAGCAGCTTGCATTTCCCGTTTAGGTGATTTGTTTACAGAAATTGAGTGGCTGCTACACGACAAGCCTGTGCGTGCCTTTCCTTATTACAAAGATCAAATCGTATGTACGGGTGCCGTTCTTGGCTCCGCCCTTTTTTACCATTTTTTATTGGAGCAGGGTGTTGATGCTGTTTTTGTAGATATTAGAGATTGCATTGTTACTTCCGATGATTTTGGTGAAGCGGGTGTGCTTGAATCCATTACGCAGGCAAGAATACAGCAAACTTTTATACCTGGCCGCACGCATGTAACCCAGGCTGGCATTGGCGCTACCGATCAAAACGAAAATGCGCGGCTAACGGCTGAGGCTAATGATTGGGTTCAGGAGACCATTAAGGGTTTATAAATCTTCCAGCGCCTCTATACGCTTTTGCAAAATATTTTTCAGACAAATCATTGATGGTTACACCTTTTGAGGTAGACGCGTGCACAAATTTATTGTTGCATACATAAACACCAACGTGTGTAATAATCATAGACGCAGATACGGTATTAAAAAATACGAGGTCGCCTTCTTTTAAATTTTCTGTTTCTATTTTAGTAGACGCATCAAATTGCTGTTGCGAGTTTCGAGGAATTTTTACATTGTAAACATCACGGAGTATCACTTGCGTAAAGGATGAGCAGTCGATACAAGAATCGGTGCTGCCTCCAAAACAATACTGGGTACCAAACCACTTTTCCATTTGCGCTAACAACTCCAAGTTGGTTAAACTTGTTGGTGCAACGCCCAGTAAGTTGGCATATTTATTAGGTAATGAAAGCGCTGCGTCGTAAGTAATGCCCACATTTTTTTTGGACTCCGTTTTAGCCACTGGTGGCGCCGTAACTTTTACGCCAGCAAGCTTTACTTCACCTGGCAATACCGCTATATTGTCTAAAAAGCCCCTTGGCATAGAGGAGCTGCTCCCCGCTTGTCCGCGCGCGCTCGATTGGTCTTTGGAGGTTAGCCTACCAAGTGATTTACAACCCGAAAGCAGGAAAAACCCCAAAACAGCAATTATATATACTTTATACCGCATAAATATGTAACAAGTATAGGCCTAAAAACCAGTAAAATATGCCCCTGCGCATAACTTTTTAACAATCTGTTCCCCTCCTCTAAAATTGTGGATAACTGCACCCCAAAAGGTTGCCGCCGAGATAGGATATTTGGGCCATGCCAACTTTTTCACACTTACACGTTCATACCCAATATTCACTGTTAGACGGGGCGGCTTCGGTAGAAAGATTATATGATAAAGCCATCGAAAATAACATGCCAGCGCTTGCCATCACAGACCACGGCAATATGTTTGGTGCGTTTGAATTTGTAAGTCAGGCATGGAAAAAAACCAAGATTGTTGGTAAAGATGAAAACGGAAAAGACATTCTAGAACCCATTGTTAAGCCAGTGGTTGGTTGCGAATTTTATGTGGTAGAAGACCGCCACATCAAAACATTTACCAAAGAAGTAAAAGACAAAAGATACCACCAAGTATTACTTGCAAAAAATAAAAAAGGATACGAAAATTTAGTAAAGCTTACATCCCTTGGTTTTATTGAAGGGATGTATAGCAAGTACCCGCGTATCGATAAAAAATTAATTGAAGAATATCACGAAGGTATTATTGCCACCACTTGTTGTATTGGTGCGTATGTACCTCAAACCATTTTAAACGAGGGCCCCGAAAAAGCAGAAAAAGAATTTAAATGGTGGCTCGATTTGTTTGGTGAAGATTATTTTATTGAAATTCAGCGCCACAATATTAAGGAGCAGGAGCTTATCAATAACACACTTTTACAATTTTCAAAAAAATTCAATGTTCCTGTTATCGCTACCAATGACAGCCACTATGTAGATCAGGACGATGCCAACGCACACGATATTTTACTTTGTATCAATACCGGTGAAAAGCAAAGTACACCTGGTTTTGATGATTTTGTAAATGATGATGCGCAAATAAAAAATAGACGTTTTAAATTTCCCAACGATCAGTTTTATTTTAAAACGCAGGAGGAAATGGGTAAGCTTTTTAGCGATATCCCAGAATCTCTCGATAATACCAACATGATTGTTGACCGGGTAGAAGTACTCAATTTAAAAAAGGATATTCTACTACCCGCCTTCCCTATTCCAAAGGAATTTCAGATACATAAAGATGCCAACCTAAACCAGTGGGAGTATCTACAACATATTACACGTGAAGGCGCTAAAATGCGCTACAACGATGTAACACCTGAAATTCAAGAAAGGTTAGACTTTGAGTTATTTACTATTAAAACCATGGGGTTTGCAGGTTACTTCTTAATTGTAAGTGACTTTATTAAAGCGGGACGTGAAATGGGTGTTTTTGTTGGACCAGGTCGTGGATCGGCGGCGGGTTCTGTGGTGGCTTATTGTATTGGCATTACCAATATTGATCCTATTAAGTATAACTTACTATTTGAGCGTTTCTTAAATCCAGATCGTAAGAGCATGCCCGATATCGATACGGACTTTGATGATGAAGGTCGTCAAAAAGTAATCGATTATGTGGTTGATAAATACGGCAAAAACCAGGTAGCGCAAATTATTACCTACGGTACCATGGCTGCCAAAATGAGTATCAAAGACGTTGCCCGTGTACTTGATTTACCACTCGCCGAAAGTAACGTACTTGCAAAGCTTGTACCCGATAAACCAGGTACCGAACTTGGACGTGTACTCCACGCGCCTATCACGATTAAAGAAGGTGCAAAATCTTTAGAAGAAAAAGAAGGCTATCAACAAGAGGATATTGACAATGTCAAAAAACTTCGAGAAATCTATAGAGGCTCCGATATTCGTGCACAGGTTTTAAAAGAAGCAGAAAGATTGGAAGGCTCTGTGCGAAACACAGGTATCCACGCAGCAGGTATTATCATTGCACCGCAAGATTTAACCACCCTAATTCCAGTGGCAACCGCTAAAGATTCTGATTTGTGGGTTACGCAAATTGAAGGAAGTGTGATTGAAGAAGCTGGTGTAATTAAAATGGACTTTTTGGGGCTTAAAACCCTTTCTATTTTAAAAATGGCGCTTGCGCTTATCAAGCAAAACCATGGTGTTGTTATAGATTTAGATACCATTCCATTAGACGACGAAAAAACATTTAAGCTTTACCAACAAGGAGAAACCAATGCCACTTTCCAGTTTGAAAGTGTGGGCATGCAAAAATATTTACGCGAATTAAAGCCAGATAAATTTGACGACTTAATTGCGATGAACGCCCTGTATAGACCAGGACCTATTGCCTACATTCCAAACTTTATTGATCGTAAACATGGACGCGAAGCCATTAGTTATGACCTCGATGAAATGCAGGGCATATTATCTGAAACCTATGGTATCACAGTGTATCAAGAGCAGGTAATGTTACTCAGTCAAAAAATTGGCGGCTTTACAAAAGGCGACGCCGACGTACTGCGTAAAGCCATGGGTAAAAAGCAAAAGTCGGTGCTGGATAAAATGAAAGCACAGTTTGTGGCGGGTGCTACAAGCAAAGGACATGACGCACAAGTACTCGAAAAAATTTGGACCGACTGGGAAGCTTTTGCGCAGTATGCATTTAACAAATCGCACTCTACTTGCTATGCATTTGTGGCTTATCAAACAGCTTATTTAAAAGCGCACTACCCTGGAGAATATATGTCGGCGGTATTAAACAACGCAGGCAGTATCGAAAAAATCACCTTCTTCATGGAAGAGTGTAAACGCATGGGTATTAAAGTACTCGGGCCAGATATCAATGAATCACTGAACGGTTTTGCCGTGAACCAAAAAGGAGAAATACGTTTTGGACTGGGTGGACTAAAAGGTGTGGGTGAAGCAGCCATCGAAACTATTATTACCGAGCGTGAAAAAGGTGGACACTTCCCTACCATTTTTGATTTTATCAAAAGAGTTATTAGTAGAAGCGTTAATAAAAAATCGTTGGAAAGTTTAGCCTACTCTGGTGCTTTTGATTGCTTTACAGATTTTCATAGAGCACAGTATTTTAAAATACCAGATGGCGAGCGCGTTTCAGGACTCGAAAAAATTATTAACTATGGACAAGCGCTACAAAGCTTAAGTGCCGGTTCTACCAATACACTTTTTGGAGACCTTTCATCGGCGATGCAAGTGCCTGTTCCAAAGCTTACCAAAACAGAACCTTGGACCCTCACCGAGCTACTGGAGTTTGAAAAAGATGTAACGGGTATGTTTATGAGTGGTCACCCACTGGATCATTTTAAATTTGAACTGCGTTATTATGGCATTACCAATATTGCAGATTTTAACGAGATAAAAGAAACGCTACAAATTCAACCCAATCCTGGACGCGCCATTAAAGTAGCCGGACTTATTATTGATGTTCAGCACCGCGTTACAAAAACAGGAAAAAACTTTGGCTCATTTGCCATCGAAGATTTTAGCGGTAAAACCGAATTTGTTTTGTGGAGCGAAGACTATATCAAGTTTCAAAACTATTTAGAAAAAGGGCAAAACGTTTTACTAAACGGATTTTTTAGACCTCGCTACAACCGTCCCAACGAGTTTGATTTTAAAGTAGTTTCTATTAACTTACTAGAGTCTGTAAAACAAAATTTAACCAGAAGTTTAGACATCAATGTGCATGCTGCTTCCCTCACACCTCAGTTTGTTGACTTTATAGAATCCAATGTAAAAAAATACCCAGGCAAGTCTAGCCTCCGCTTTAATGTGCTGGAACCTAAAGAGAACCTGTTGGTAAGTTTATACAGTTTTGATAAAGGTTTCCAAATGAATGATGAAATGGCAGGCTTTTTACTCGGTAATCCGGACGTGGAAGTGCAAGTAGGACTGGTTGGCTAATGTGGAAAAGTCAATGTGGCAGTTGCAGGGTTTGGATTTAAATTTGACACTTCTTAATGATTCAACTTTACTTAC